>ERZ779643.385-NODE-385-length-38250-cov-8.809739_pt1 | contig 38250 bp, 40 predicted proteins | sample MGYA00511564_ERZ779643 | MGnify/ENA primary metagenome ERZ779643 (study PRJEB29588, sample SAMEA2147114) | human gut metagenome | biome: human gut; feature: human-associated habitat; material: faeces | place: Denmark | collected 2008/2010 ...
AGACAAAGTAATTGTTAGAACACCTTTAATACCAAATATAGACACTAGCACTTGTGCTATTACAATAAATCAAGCAATACCAAGAGACAACACTTACTACTTACAACTTAATATTGATATTTACACACCACTTAATCAATGGCTAGTTAAAGAGGGAGTCAAACCAATATTACTATGCCATTGTATCAATAATTATATGAAAACATTTAAGCAGACAAATGGTGTCAGATATAGATTATCTAAAGTTTCTAATTGTTCTTTGGGTGATGATATAAAAGGTTATAGACTAACTTACAACACCATTATAGACAAGTAAAAAGAGATAGGCTTATGTGCTTATCTCTCATCATTTTTTTTGCCACTAAGAAATGCTCTAACTATTGCAACTTGACTAGGGTTAAGTTGTTGTAATGTTAATCTAAACTTATCTATTAACTCTGACTTACGTTTTTCTAACATCTTCTTTTCTCTCTTGCTTAAATCTTCATTTTCTAGTAGTTGTTGAATTGCTAACATCTCAAAAAGAATTTCTTTCATATCATCATTGATAGTAAATTTAACTCTTTTATTGGCAATAATCTTTCGTCCATTAATATCGCCTCTTTTCGTGTTCAGTTTCAAGGTTTTTATTCATATACTTAATTGGTGATAGTGTGAAACTTATAATCAACGTCCCAACTGATAAAGATGGTTGGTGTGAGTTCAATAGCGAATTTGCTAAACTACAAAGAGAACTAGTTTTACTAGGCATCAGAAAATTAAATATTAGTTATGATGATAGAGAACGTGTCCTACTTGGTGTTATAGATAAAATAAAAGAGAGACTAGCAGATTAAATATAATCTTTCAGTCTCTCGTATTTTTTTCTACTGATTTGATGGTTTCCGTGTTCCCATCTTCTAACTGATGTTTCACTTACACCTAAAAGTTCGCCAAAGGCTCTAAGAGTAAGTTTCATCTTTTTTCTAGTTCTTCTGATTTTCTCACAAGGGTTATCAAGTAAGAACTTAATATAATCGTCATTTATGTTGATTTCGTTTTCAATTCCTAGTTCTTCAATTATTCCTTTTATTAGATTAACGTTTACAAGTTTTATTTCATGATTTTCAAGGTGGTTTAGGGTACTTCTTTCAAAGTTTAACTTAATACCTAAGTCGGTTTGCTTAACATCATTAAGTCTGCGATAATATTTTATTTGTTCACCGAACGTACTTTCAGACGTTAAAGGTGTTAAGTTCCAACACGTATGGGTTGTTAACGTGAAAGAAAGTTGTATCTTAGTTCCAATACGTCTAAATAGTGCATTAGTTCTATCATATAGTTCTTTTATGTGAACGTTGCATTTTCTGCACATTTAGCAATATAAGTAGTAAGTCTTACATTCTTGTTAGGAGAAAAACTATCAATCCCCTTAATAAGTCCAACTGTTCCTATTCCAATAAGATCATCAACATCATTATAAGTAGATTCAAATTTTTTAACAATATGTGCTACTAGTCTAAGATTATGTTCAATAAGTTTACTTCTAGCCTCCTTATCTCCATTTATCATTCTTTCTATATATTTTTCCTCTTCTTCTTTAGATAAAGGATCAGGAAAAACATTATTAGAGTAAGCACCACTAAAAAAAGTAAGGTTACCAAATAAAAGATTAAATAAATTAAATAACATCATACCACCTATTAAATAATATAAAAATAAACATTTAATTATACCAAAATATATGATACAATATAAATATATATTAAATAAGAGGTATAACAATGAAGAAAAAAATAAAAACTGAACAAAATATAATAATAATAATGGATGCAATCAAAAAAATAATGACCATATTTCTTGGCCCATTCTTAACAGCTTACTTTATAAGTACATCTACTAATAGTATATTAAATATAGCTATATACTATATATTTACATATGCAACAATGGCATTAAGCACTTTAGTAGTAGCAGCCCTAGCAGAAAAAAGAAATAGAATTAAAATATTTAGAATAGGAATAATATTAAACTTTATTTATATTTTAATAATAATATTATTAAAAGAAAAAATAATAAATTATTTACCAATCATATCAATACTATATGGTATATCAGCAAGTTGTTATTATTTTCCATATAATTTATTCATTATAAATAAAGTAAAAAATACCGAAAGAACAAACTACATGGTAAAATTATTTATAACCATATCAGTAGTAGGTATTCTATTTCCAATAATTTTCGGTAGTATAATAACTATAACCAATTATATATTAACAGCAGTTATAGTATTATTTATATCACTTATCCAAATAATATTATCTTTTTTCATAACTGATAATCATAATGGAGATTTAGAAGAGTACAATTTAAAAAAAGCTTGGCTAGAACTCAAAAAGAATAAACAAGTAATAAATTGCTTAGCAGGAGAATTCTTTATTGGTATGAATATTTGTAATGGTGCTTTAGAAACAGTAATGGTAATTTTAATATTAAATTCCTTTAAAACAAATATCAATCTAGGAATAATAACATCCATAGCAACATTATTATCAATATTAGTAGTAAAAATATATGGTTTAATTTATAATAAAAGAGATGATAAAAAAGTAATAATAATATCAAGTATAATACCAGTAATATCTTTAATAATATTTTTAATATTAAAAACAAATACTACAGTAATAATATATAAATTTAGTTATGTAATATTTGCAGAAATACTATCTCTAGTTAGAAAAATTAAAATATTTAATTTATCTAATAGCAAAATAGTAAATAAAAGTAATCAATGTGAATTTAATGCCATAAGAGAAGTAACATTAAATGTTGGAAGAGTTACAGGTTATACTCTCCTCCTACTAGCGGGTTTAACTCAAAGTGCGGTAGTATTAAATATAGTTACTATAATTTTAACTTTATCCCTTTTAGTTATGAGTATAAATTTAACTAAAGTAAAGAAAAATAACCATTAACTTTCAATAATAAAAAAAATATAGTATAATATTTATAGCGAGGTGAATTATATATGAATTATTTTTATCCAGATGTTTATCAAAAAAGTATCTATACCATCAATTACGATAAATTAAAAGAAAACGGTATAAAATGTTTACTCTTTGATTTAGATAATACTTGTGTACCATATGTAGATAAAAAACCAACTAAAAAATTAAAAAATCATTTTGATAAACTAAAAGATTCAGGTTTTACAGTAATAATATTTTCTAATTCACCAAGAAATAGACTAGAACCATTTAAAAAATATTTAAATGTTGATTGTTGTCCATCTGCTAGAAAGCCAAGAAAAGCAAAATTCATAAAAGTATTAAAAGAATACAAATTAGACTTATCTGAAGTAGCAATTATTGGAGATCAATTAGTAACAGATATCTATGGTGGTAATAGAGTAGGTATAACAACAGTATTAGTAAATCCAATGTCTGATATTGATATGCCATTTACTAAAATACATCGTTATATAGAAAGAAAAGAAATAAATAAAATGAATAAAAAAGGAATATTTAAAGTAGGAGAATATTATGATTAAGAAGTGTACAGGATGTGGCATTATTCTTCAAGCAGAAGATATAAATAAAGAAGGATATACCGAAAATATAGATAATGAACTATGTTTAAGATGCTTTAAATTAAAAAATTATGGTGAATACAAAGCTGTAACATTAAATAATAAAGACTATACTGATATTTTAAATAGTATCCCTAAAGATGCGTTAGTAGTCTATTTAACATCATTATTAAATATTAATTTAGAATATATAAATAAATTTAATAATGTAATATTAGTATTAACCAAAAAAGATTTATTACCAAAATCAGTTCAGGACTATAAATTAATAAATTATGTATCTAATATAACTAATAACTATCTAGATATTGAAATAATAAGTTCAATAAAAAATTACAATCTAGATAGCTTATTAAACAAAATAAAAAAATATAATAAAAGTAATAAAGAAATATACTTTGTAGGAATGACTAATTCAGGTAAATCAACTCTAATAAATAAACTAATAAAAAACTATACCGACAAACAACTAGAAGTAACAACTAGTCTATATCCTTCAACAACCCTAAATAAAATAGAAATAAACTTAGATAATTTAAAAATAATAGATACACCGGGCTTATTAAATGAAGGTAGTATTCTAAATAGTATATCTCTAAAAGAAATAAAAAAAATAACTCCTAAAAAAGAGATAAAACCAAGAAGTTATCAGTTAAAAGGAAAAGGTTCTCTAGTAATTGGAGACTATATTAGATTAGATTATTATACAAATAATAATATTACTATATATATAGCTAATAACTTAAATATAACAAAAATGACTCATAATAATCCAAAATTAAAAGAATGTAAAAAAATAACATTCAATCTAGAAAAAGATAAAGATATCGTAATTGAAGATTTATGTTTCATAAAGTTTACTAAAAAAGGAAAAGTTGATATATATACTAAATATAATATCAATATATATGAAAGAAATAATTTAATATAAAAGGAGTTTGCAGTATGAAGAAAATAAAAGAATATCTTTTAAAAGATAGAACACCATTTGCAGAAGGTTTATCTTTTAAGAAAATGTTTTTAATCTTTGTCATTTTTAGTTTCTTAGGTTGTCTTTATGAAGATATACTATTTATGGCTAAGAATTATATCAATTATGGAATACTAGATTATTCCACTAAAAGAGGATTATTATATTTAGAATTATCTCCAATATATGGTTGGGGAGCATGTATCATGGTATATATTCTTGCTAGAAAGCCGAGGCAAAAATTAGATTATTTCTTAATAGGTTCTTTAATAGGAGGAGCCTTCGAATATCTAATAAGCTTCTTGCAGGAGGCCTTTACTGGAACAACATCATGGGATTATTCAACATATCTATTAAATATAAATGGCAGAACAACTTTACCATATATGTTATTCTGGGGTTTATTATGTTATATACTCATGGTTAAAATATATCCCTTTGTATCAAGTAAAATAGAAAAGATACCATATAATTTAGGAAATCTAATTTATTACATTCTATTAGTAGTAATAACAATAGATATGTTTATATCATTTAGTGCATGTATAAGAATGGGACTAAGACATGAAGGCTATAAACCACTGACAGGATATGGTGAGTTTTTAGATAAAGTATATAATGATGAAAGAATGAAGAAAAGTTATACGAATATGGTGGTAAGATGACAACAATAATAAGTTTTTTATTAATAATTTATTCACTATTCTTGTTAGTATATAGTTTCTTTGTAATGACAAGAAATAACAATAGTCCCAAGAAGTCAGATACAGTAACTAATAAATATTGTATTTTAATACCTGCACGTAACGAATCTCAAGTAATAGAACAACTTCTAATTAGTATTGAAAAGCAAACTAAAAAAATAAATTCCAAAGATGTCTATATAATTGTAGAATCAAAAGAAGATCCTACAGTAGAAATAGTCAAAAAACATAATATGAATATCGTCTATCGAAAAGATTTAACTAAAAAAAGAAAAGGCTATGCCTTAGATGATGCTATTAAAGAAATATTATCAAAAAATAAAAAATATGATGCCTATTTCATCTTTGATGCCGATAATATCTTAGATAAAAACTATATCAAAGAAATGATAAATAGTATTGAAGAAGGTTATGATATTGGCATAAGTTATCGTAATACTAAAAATAGTTCTACCTTAGTAGCAGCCTCTTCTGCCTTAACCTTTTCTATGATAAATACAATTGGTAATCAATTAAAAAGTAAATATACCAATAATTTAACCATATCAGGAACAGGATATTATATCAAAGGTTCTTTAGTGGAAGATTGGCAAGGTTTCCCTTTTAATACCTTAACTGAAGATTATGAATTAACTCTATATAGTACTTTGAATAACTTAACTACAACCTATAATGAGAAAGCTATCTTTTATGATGAACAACCAGATAGTTTTAAAGTATCTATGAAACAAAGAACAAGATGGGTAAAAGGTTATTTTGAAGCTCGTAAAATATATATCAAAGAAATTAGAAGAAGTCTAGATTATAAAGATAAAAACTATGGTTCAAAAATAAGTACCGTAATAGGAGTACAACCACTAATATACCTTTTAATAGGAGTTCTTTTATTAATAGTAAGTTCATTAACAATAAATGATATTACAGCATTTATAAAAACTTTAGTAGTAGTCTTATTACTAATCTACTTAGAATTAGCGGGTATAACCTATATAATAATTAAAAGTGAAAAAAATAAATTAAATTTAAATGTATCAAAAACAAAATTAACATTATATAACCCATTATTTTTATTAAGCTATATCTTATGCCTTATGATATCAATATTTAAAAGAAATTTAGGTTGGGAAGAAATAAAGCATAACAAAAAATTAGCAGACTAATTCAAAAATTATTCTAGATAAAAAGTGATATTTCTATTTACTTTTTATCTTTTTTATATTATAATTTATTTATAATAAGGAGGGGCCTAATATGAAATATTTTACAAAAGAAGAGTTAGAGGATATAACGAATGAATTATTACAAGAACCTACTCGTGAGACATTAAAAAATCTTAATAACAAATATAATAAAGAAGAAAAAGTAGAGTTACCTGTTAAGGAGTCTGTATTTAATCCACCTAAAGAAAGTGTAGCAAATAGCATGCCTAGTTTTGAAGTTCCAACATTTAATTCAGGAGCATTCAATATGCCAAAAGAGGAACCAGTAAATACAGAAAGTATTCCTGTAAGTACTCCAAGTTTTGAAGTACCAGCATTTAATACTCCAAGTAGTCCTGCTGTAGAAGTAACACCTCAAATGTCAACACCAGAACCAGTAGAAGTATCAAGTCAAAAAGGACAAGTACCAAGTAATTTAAATATTCCTAACATGAATCAAACTGAGGCTATGCCAAATTTACAAACAAATAACTTTGAAGTACCAACACCAGTTCTAGAACCAACTAATTATCAACTAGTGGGAGAACAAATTCCTAAATTAGATAATCAAGTAGTAAATAATCAAAGTAATGAACCAGTAAACTTCAGTGGTAATTTGTATCAACAACCTACGCCAGAACCAACCAATCTAATGGATACAACAGATAATTTCAAAATAGATATAAATAGTACTCCAAACATGAATTCGGGAGTTAATACTAATTTAAATAGTAATCCATTCTTTGGTAATCCAGTAAATGAGTCTAATCAAGTAAATAATCCCATCCCAGTAGGAGGACAAACAAGAACTGGACCATCAATGTTTGGACAAATAATGCAAAATAATCAGTAGCAGATAAAAATGCTACTTTTCTTTTACCAAATTATAGACAAAGATAACTATATATGATAAACTATATGTGTCATTTAAATATGAAGAAAAACAATATTTTTTTTAAAGAAAGAAGTGTATAAAATGAATACTAAAACAATAAATATTCAAGTATTAGCCTTGCTAGGAGATGCTGTATTATCCTTATATATAAGAGAAAAATTATTAAAACAAGGTATCAATAATGCCAATAAATTAAATGCATCAGCAGTTCCTTATGTATCCGCTAAAGGACAAGTAAAAATATTAGATAAATTAACTAAAGATAACTTCTTAACTGAAGAAGAATTAGATATCGTAAAAAGAGGAAGAAATAACAAAAAAGAAAATCACCCTAAAAATACCGATATCATAACCTATAAATTATCTACTGGTTTTGAAGCCTTACTAGGAGACTTATACTTAAATAATAAAGATAGATTAAAAGAAATATTAGAACAAATAGAGGTGAAATAATGCAAATATATGGAAAGAATGTAGCAAGAGAAAAATTACAAACAAAAGATAAAATAAAAAAAGTATATCTAAGTAATAAATTTAAAGATAATGAAATAATCACTCTAATCAAAAAGAAAAATATAAATCCTATTCTTCTAGATATGCGTGATTTAGATAAAATGTGTAAAGGTTTACATCAAGGTATAATATTAGAAGTAGAAGATGTTAAAACCTATTCACTAGAAGATATCATACCAAATATCGATAAAGAGTATCCACTAGTGGTCCTATTAGATCATATTGAAGATCCCCATAACTTTGGAGCCATCATAAGATCATGCGAAGCCTTTGGCGTAGATGCCATAATAATACCTAATGATCGTTCAGTAGATATAACCGGAACTGTTGTAAAAGCATCAGTAGGTACCATTGAAAAAGTAAAAATAATCAAAGTAACAAATCTAAATAATACCATCAAAAAATTAAAAGACTATGGTTATTGGGTTGTAGGTACTGATATGGAAGGAACAGTCTATACCGATATAGATTATAAAATGAAAACTGCTCTAATAATAGGAAATGAAGGTAAGGGAATAAGTAGATTAGTAAGTGAAAATTGTGACTACTTAGCCAAAATACCTATGAGTGGAACAGTAAATAGTTTAAATGCTTCCGTAGCTTGTGGCATCTTTCTAGCAGAAATAAATAGATCAAGAGGAGTATAATATGGATAATGATTATGAACTATTATATTTAGCTAAAGATGATGATCAAGTAAAAGACCTAATTTATCAAAAATATAAAAATCTAATTTATTATAAAGCTCGAAAATATTCACAAAGAAATAACACTAATAATGAGCTAGAGGACTATATAAGTGAAGGAACTTTAGCATTATATGAAACAATAGATAATTATCGCGATACTACTCCCTATAATATCTATTTAAATAGATGTCTAGATAATGCTTTAAAAAATACTTTTAGAAAAAATAATACCAAAAAGAGTAGAGTTCTAAGTGAAGCAACATCACTTAATAGCACTGATTATTTAAATATAGCCTCATATGATAAAAAGTATGACCCAGAACTACAAGTATTTGAAGAATATAACTATAATAAATTAAAGAAGACAATTATAAGTAAATTAACTTGGCAAGAAGAATTAGTTTTTAAATTAAAAGAACAAAACTATAAACCAAAAGAAATATCTGAAATAATAGATAATAATCAAAGAACTGTATATAATATAATTAATAGAATAAGAAAAAAAGTATCAAGTATAGTGTCAAATAAAAATAATTACTAACTATAATATTTACTTTTTTTCTTTTCTAATATATACTATAAGTGTAAAGGAGGCACAAGTATGAATAATAATTTTACCCCAGAAGAAAAATTAAGAATAATAGATTTACTAGCGGTTACTCAAAGTAAAGAAGAATTTTTAGATACAGTAAATAAATTACTATCTGAAGAATCAAAAAAAGAAACATTGCCTCCACAAGAAGAGAGTACACCATTACCTGAAGATACCAAAGCATTAGAAGAACCCCCTAAAGAAGAAACTTTATCAAGTACTCCAGGTGAAGCAAGTATTTATGATTCAAAATATACTAACTTAGTAAACCAAGATAAACTAACTCATCCTCGTGATGAAGTTCTAACCATGGATATACCAGAAGAACCTATAAATGAACTTGCGGTTACTTTTGATAAAGAACTTGATAATTCAGTTAAAGAAGATTCTAGCAAGGTAAAAGAAGAACCAAAAGAAGCAAACTACACAAGCCAAGACCTAGAAAACTTTATTCCTGAAGAGCAAGAGGAACATAAGGTACTAGAAAGAAAAATAAACAACCCATGGGCCGACTCTGGTGCTAGAACCGTATCCCCTGGCGAATTAAATTTTTAATAAATATAAAGTGCTATCAATTAGCATTTTTTTCTTGTTTAAAAATTTAAAAAAATGTGGTATAATACCAAAGGAAAAGGAAGCAGTGATAATATGGATAAAATAATAATAAAAGGTGCTAGAGAAAATAATTTAAAAAATATAAATATAGAAATACCCAAAAATAAACTAGTAGTAATGACTGGTGTATCAGGCTCAGGAAAATCATCCCTTGCTTTTGATACAATTTATGCCGAAGGCCAAAGAAGATATGTTGAAAGTTTATCTGCTTATGCTAGACAATTCTTAGGTTCATCTGGTAAGCCTGATGTTGATGTCATCGAAGGTCTATCTCCAAGTATTTCTATTGACCAAAAAACCACTAACAAAAATCCCAGAAGTACTGTTGGAACCGTAACCGAAATATATGATTACCTAAGACTATTATTTGCTAGAGTAGGAGTTCCCCATTGTCCTAATCATCATATCCCTATTTCATCTCAGTCAATCGAAGAAATGACCAATAAAATCTTAGAACTAGAAGAAAATACCAAGATAATGGTTATGTCACCAGTAGTTAAAGGTGAAAAAGGAACTCAAAAAGATTTATTTGAAAAGCTAAGAAAAGAAGGATATATAAGAATAAAAGTAGATGGTGAAATAAAAGAACTAACAATCGATTTAGAATTAGAAAAAAATAAAAAACATAATGTATCAGTAATAATTGATAGACTAGTAATCAAAGATGGAATAAGAAGTAGACTATATTCATCACTAGAGACTGCTAGTAAATTAAGTCATGGTAAAGTAGTAATCGATGTTGTAGGTAAAGAAGAAATAACCATGAGTGAAGACTATGCTTGTCCATATTGTGATTATTCTCTAGAAGAACTAGAACCAAGAATTTTCTCTTTCAATGCTCCATATGGTTCATGTCCTGATTGTAAAGGATTAGGAGTAAAATATAAAATAGATGTTGACTTAGTAATACCAAATAAAGATATCTCTATTCTAGATGGTGCTATCAAACCAATAAATCTAGATGAAGAATCAAGTATTATGTATACTGAACTAACAACACTAGCGGACTACTATCATATTGATTTGAGTAAACCCGTTAAAGACCTAACCAAAGAAGAATTAAATTTAATATTATACGGTTCAACCGAACCTCTAACTTTTAATTATAAAGCCAAAAATGGAAATACTAGGAAGACAACAAGTTACTATGAAGGAATAATAACCAATCTTGAAAGAAGATATATCGAAACCAAAAGTACTTGGATAAGAGATTGGATTGAAGGTTATATGACAGAACTAGAGTGTCCTACTTGTCATGGCTCAAGACTAAAACCATCAGTATTAAATGTTCTAATAAATAACAAAAATATCTATGAAGTAACATGTCTGTCAATAGGAGATCTAAGAACATTTATAACTAATCTAAAATTAACAAAAGAACAAAAAGAAATATCTGAAATAGTAGTAAAAGAAATAGATTCAAGATTAAACTTCTTAATAAATGTTGGCTTATCATATCTAACACTATCAAGAGAAGCTGGTACCTTATCCGGTGGTGAAAGTCAAAGAATAAGATTAGCTACTCAAATAGGTTCAAGATTAACAGGAGTCTTATATGTCTTAGATGAACCAAGTATAGGTTTACATCAAAGAGATAACCAAAGACTAATAAATTCTCTATTAGAAATGCGTGACTTAGGGAATTCCCTTATTGTAGTAGAACATGATACTGATACAATGCTAGCAGCAGACTACCTAATTGATATAGGACCAGGTGCTGGACTAGAAGGTGGAAATGTAGTAGCGGCAGGTACTCCTGAAGAAGTAATGAATAATGAAAATAGTATTACTGGAAGATACCTAAAAGGAACAGAGAGAATTGAAGTACCTTCAGTAAGAAGAAAAGGTAATAAAAAATATCTAGAGATAAAAGGTGCCAAAGAAAATAACTTAAAGAATATCAATGTAAAAATACCACTAGGCACAATGACTCTCGTAACAGGAGTATCAGGTTCAGGAAAATCAAGTTTAATAAATGAAATACTATATAAAGCCTTAGCTCAAAAAATATATGGTTCTAAAGATAAACCAGGTAAATATAAAGAAATAAAAGGCTTAGAGAATGTTGATAAAGTAGTTCAAATATCTCAAGCACCAATAGGAAGAACACCTCGTAGTAATCCCGCTACTTATACTGGAGTATTTGATGATATAAGGGATATCTTTGCTGAAACCAAAGAAGCTAAAATAAGAGGTTATGACAAAGGAAGATTTAGTTTCAATGTTAAAGGTGGAAGGTGTGAAGCTTGCTGGGGCGATGGTGTTAAAAAAATAGAAATGCACTTCTTACCAGATGTTTATGTACCATGTGAAGTATGTAATGGAACAAGATATAATAGTGAAACATTAGAAATAAAATATAAAGAAAAAAATATATATGATGTATTAAATATGCGTGTTGAAGAAGCTATACCTTTCTTTGAAAATCATCCTAAAGTATTAAATAAATTAAAAGTACTAGATGATGTAGGTTTAAGTTATGTTCGCCTAGGTCAAAGCGCTCCAACGCTATCCGGAGGAGAAGCTGCTCGTGTCAAATTAGCCAAAGAACTTCAAAAGAAACCTACTGGTAAGACTGTCTTTATTCTAGATGAACCTACTACTGGTTTACATCAAGCCGATATCAAAAAATTACTTGCTATCCTAGAGAGAATTGTTGATAATGGTGATACTGTAATAATAATAGAACATAATCTAGATGTTATCAAAGTAGCAGACTATATAATCGATTTAGGACCTGAAGGAGGTTCTGGTGGAGGTACAGTAGTAGCAGTAGGTACTCCAGAACAAGTAGCCGATAATCCAAATTCTTATACTGGGGAATTCTTAAAAGAAATATTAAAAAGTAAATAGTTTAGTAAATTATACTAGACTATTTTTTTAGAGTTCACACTTCGTTGTTCACTGCTATAGAAAGCCTAAGGTCTTTCTATAGTAATTTAAAGCCAAAGTCTTTAAATTAAGTTTTATCATAAGCAAACAAAAATTTGCTTTTTTTTATAATATATGGTATAATACCCAGCACATATGAAGGGGAATTGTTATGGATAAAATAATAAAGAAAATATATAGTAATATAAATTATAATACTAGTGAATTAATAAGTGATATAAATCTAGGACTAATATTAACAACCTTTGGTACAGGCTTCTTCTCACTAGGAGTAAATTTAAATAATGCCGCATCGTTAATGATGTTAAGCATATTAAATATGATATATTATGTATATAGTGAAGAAGAAAGATTATCATTACATACAAAAGATATAATAGAAATAAGAAAATTATATAATAATTTAATAAAAGACTATAATAAACTAAATAAAATATTTGACTTTCAAAATCCTGTAGAAATATATACATTATATAATAAAATGTTATATGCTGGATATTTATCTAAAGATAAAGAATTTCACTTTGGAAAAGATAAAGTTAAAGACATAACGACTATACAAGGAACAAATATAATAAATGGAGAAGCAGTATGTCGTCATATAGCACAAATGTTAAAAGATATTTATTTAGACTATGGCATAACAAGTTATGATATTAGTGTATTTCAAAAAGATACTACAACAGATAAAAGTATGTTATCATATTATCAAAAAGAATTACAAAAAGTAAGTGATATAAAAGGTATCCCAGTAGAAGATTTAACCTACTTACTCGAAGATAAAATACAGGAAGCTTTTAGTTATTATATATCACCAGAAGACATAGGCAAATTAACAAATCATCGTATAACTAAAGCCACTTATCAAGGTAAAGACTATTATTTAGATCCAACTCAAACAAGAATGTATAAGCCAAGTATGAATAATCAAAAAATTTTAATATCTGAAGATGGTCGAATAGATACTAAAATAATACCAAGAGCAAATTCTTCTAAAGCAATGAAAGCAAATCCATCAACACCATTTAGTGAAGATTTAAAATATGTCAAAAGCACCATTAATATTTATAAACAAAATAAAGATATATTAGAAAGATTTTATAAAGAACATCAAGAACTATATAATTATATATCAAATCTATTGTCAAATATAAAAGTAAAGAGAAAGGAAAAAAGATAATATGAGAGATAATTTAAAAGATAAAATATATGGAAACATAAGTTATAATACTAATGAAATAATATCTAAAGCTAATACTATAGCAATCATGTCATGTGGAATAGGAACATCTCTTTTACCTAATGAAAATGATAGTTTGTTAGCAAGTCTTTTGTTACTAGGAGCAAATATTATAAATGTTAGTTATGCAATATTTTCAAAAAATTCAGAATCACATACTAAAGAAGTTCAAAAAATAAAAACTCTTTATCAAGAATTTCTTTCTGAATATGTAAAATTAAATAGAATATTTGAATTTCAAAACCCTATAGAGATATATACATTTTATAATAAGATGTTATATGATGGTTATTTATCTAAAAATAAAGAATTTCATTTTGGAGAAACAACAATTAGAGATATTAAAGATATATACTCATCAAATATAATGAATGGTGAAGCAGTATGTCGTCATATAGCTACTATGTTAAAAGAAATATATAATGCTTATGGAATAGAAGGAAATACTTTAACTGTATATCAAAGTGATTTTGATGTAATGCAAGATAATGTAGAAAATATGCTAAGTCTGCTAGAAGAAATTCATAATGAACACCAAAGAACAAACATTCCTTTTTTAGATTTAGTATATCAATATGAAGAAGAACTAAATAAATATTATGAGTATACTATACCTAAAAAAGATAAAAAACTAACTATAATAGGTAATCATAAAATAACAACAGCAGTCTATCAAGGAGATACATATTATTTAGATCCAACTCAATCTAGAATATATAAACCAAGTGGTATAAAAGAAAATATCTTAATAGATACATCAGCAGCAGGAGATATTCACATACTACAAAAACAAAAGAAAAATAAAAAAGTACTTGCAACATTAACTGATGCAGTAACAGCACCAAGTGAAGATAGAGAATATATAGATATAACTACAAGAATATATTCAAGTAATAAAGATATAATTGAAGCCTACTATCAAAGTCAAAAAGAACTATATAGTGATATTGCTGAAGAATTAGCCAAAATAAAAGTAAAAAAAAGAAAGTAGGATAAAATATGAAAGAAAAAGTTGAAGTTGAAGTATCTACAAATACCTTTTTAAAAAGTTTTTTTGATGCTACCTATAATGAAAATAAATTATTATTTAATAATATGTCAAATATTTATAAATTAATATCCTTTCTATATTACAATATTGATAGTTTAGATGTAGAAAAATTAGATTTGAGAGATGGTACTCGTGCTGATTATATGGCAAAATCAAAATTAATAGATAATTTTTATAAAAATATAGGAATAAACTTTAGAATGGAAGAAATAACAAGTAGCGGAGTACTTAACATAATAAGTACTAATAATCCTAAAAAAGCAACCTATAAAGAAATATACACTAGCAACAATAATTATGTTATTCATGAAGAATGTTATATCAATATTAGAACACAAGAGCGAGTAGTAGTAGATACTACTTATCATAAAGCAATAAATGTTTATAATAATGATTTAGTAACTGATTCAATAATATGGGTTCATGAAATATCTCATTACCGAAATCAACCATCTATAAAAAGAGGAGAAGTAAATGATATTTTGACTGAACTACTTGCCTTTACTGAAGAACTAATTTATGCTGATTATTTAGAAGGTATTGGCTATCAAGAAGCTGTAAATACATTTAAAATATCAGAGTATAATAATTTTTATAGCATTATAAATCAAGGATTCCATATCATAAGAATAACTTTACTTTACTATTTACTTGGAAAAGTATCTGAAGAAAATTATAAATTATTATATCATGACGACAATTATCAAACATCATTAGAAGTATTTGATAAAGAAAGAATAAATAATCAAAATATCATGTTTATAATATTATACTACTCAGTAGCTATTTTCTCACTATATAATTATATAGAATATAAAAAAGATTCCAACTTCTTAAAACAAATAGAAGAATTAAATGAATCATTATTAAATGATAGATATTCACTAGAAGATTCACTAAAAATAATAAATATAAAATTAAATAAAGAATCTTTAGACACTTTACTAGAAGATATCAATATATTTAAAGATACCTTACTAAGTAACAATAAAACTAAAACATTAAAACCAAATAACTAAATTAGAGACTACAGGCTCTAATTTACCACGTAAGACTACAGGCTGAAGTGGCATAAAAAATAAAGATAATTCTAAATATTAAGAATTATCTTTTTATTATAACTAATTATGAATATACCAAGTCTTATTAATATCACAACTCTGACTAAGAGGTTCAGGATTAGGTTTATCAAGAATAGCAATTGTAGGCATCTTAAAAGCCGTACCAAACATAATACAAGTACCAGGATGTAAAGTCTTAATCTTATTAGTCAAAGTAATATCTGCACTAGAAATAATATCTTTAATAAACTGAAGATCTCTAGGATGGAACATCTTAAATACTAAGAAGTTACTACACTGTGATATTGTAGTTTCAGAAAGCTCAGAAGGTCTTTGAGAAACAATACCAAGAAGTAATCCATATTTTCTACCTTCCTTAGTAATTCTTTCAAAAATATTATATCCAAGTATTTCAACATCTTCATCATTTTGAACATATCTATGAGCCTCTTCAAGAACAATATGAAATGGCATTGAAGCCCTCTGATTAAGAGATACAATATAATCAAATAAAAGTTTAGAAAATATTTTAACCAAATTCTTAGCAAATCTATCATCAACATAATTAATATTAAAATTAACAATCTGTGCTTTCTTACCATCATTAGTAGTAAGAAGTAAATTAATAAAACTCTCTCTATTAATATAACTATCAAATTCAAAGTATCTAGCATAATTACTATTCATTAAATTATTAAATCTAACTTTAAGAATATTAGTAAGTTCAAAAGCCTTATCACTATTTAGAGTACCCTCAGATATAAGAGCAAACTCCAAAGCCGTACTAAAGTCTTTCATAGTATACATATATTCCCCATTAGGAAGAGAAAGTTCAAAATTTTCCAAACATAAACTTTCTAAGTATTCAATAACAACCTCAACATCCGAAAACTCACCAGTATTCTCTACGAATAAACATTGTCTAATAGTTCTAGTCCATCCACCCTTAACAAGTTTAACTTCTAAGTTAAGATTACTAGTATTAAATTTAGTAAGAATAGAAACAATCCTATTTCTAATCATACTAGCACTCTTACCAGAAAATAAAATATCTAATAAACATCTAGCAATAATATCATTCTTCTGATTAATAACTTCTTCTTCTTTTCTAGCAAAATAACTAACTAATTTTAAAGCCTTCTCAATAACTGGTAATTGCTCTTTAGAAGTAACACCCATAAGTAAAGCTAAATCATCAATACCAAGTAACCAAAAAGGATATTGTAAAATATCAAATTCAGTACTATTTAAATCAGTAGTATATACCTTATAATTAATATTATCATTAACTTCATGTATCCTAGAAAAAGCTCTTTGATACTCTCCATAAGCATCAAATAAGAATATATTAGAATAGAAAGGTAAACTCTTACATTGGTAGAAGACACTCTGAAGAATCTTAGCAACAGAGTAAGATTTACCACTACCAGAATTACCTAGTATAGCAAAATGATTAGAAAAGAAATTACCAACATCAAGTTTAATATCATAATCAGGATAAATAAAAGACTTACCAAGTTTAATACTATTAGGTCCATCATTATTTAAAATAATATCAAGAACACTATTATCAATCAAATTACAAGTAGCCTTAAAAGAAGGCTTAGAAATATCTCCAAATAAAAACTTATTATTCCTAATTTCTCCCACTAAAGATACCTGCATAATACCATTACCAATAGCAATAACTTCCCCAATACTAATCGCAGTAGTATCTTTAAATATAACATTCTTACTAATTAAACTATCATAATCATAAATATTAACAGATAATTGTACTGAAACAATATTATCATTAATAGCAATAATTCTCCCCAACATATTCTTCTTCACCTATTATAATTTTACCACATAAATAAATAATTGTATATAATAAAATAGCAAAAAACTATAGATATTTCTTAAACTTTATCATAAACCTTAATTCTTATTTACAAATATCTTCACCAAAAAAATATGAATAAAAAAATAGATTATATCTTGATAACTATAAAAATGTGTTTTATAATGTATGTATTAGAAAAAAAGTAAAGTAAATATATGTAGTAAAACTAATATAGAAAAGGAGTAAATATGGAAGACGATAGAATAGAGAGTACTAGAAATAGAGTATTTGTCCAAGAATTAGCTTTTGGTAAAGATAGTCCTATTGCTATGAAGAGAAATGATAATTTTGTATATAGAGTAACCGGTATGGATCAAGTAGAAGATATTATAATTAGTGGATATGCAAGAAGTAAAGATAAAGTAAAAGGTGGTCATAATAATGAATTATTTTGGACTAGAGGTGGAGATAAACTATTTTACTACGATAAAAGACCAGTACTAGAAGTCCCTTATACCAAAGTACAAGATGGTCAAATGGGAGCTATCTCGTTAGAAGATTTAACTGCTATATGGATATTTAATGAAAAAGAAAATAAATATGTTAATTGCATTGAATACTATAGATGTTTAAGAGAAGAACTATTATCTTCTAAAGGAAAAAGTAGAAGGTAATATATCACTCTCACATTACATTGTTTGAGGTTTTTGAAAGCCTAAAGTATTTCAAAAATATTTACTGGGCCAAGAGTCTCTAAAATAAAAGTATTTATATAAGCTATAGATTATGTCTATAGTTTTTCTTATATCCACATATATTGTTGATAAACAAAATTACTAAAAAATAATGACAATAGTAAAAGCAAGTGCTATAATAAACATTAAAACAATTGAAGGGAGCACTTACATGAACAAAAAAGAAGAATATCAAGAAATATATATAAATTTAGATGATTCAGGTAAATTAACAAAAAAAGAAAAAGTATCAGTATATGCAGGAATAGTCTTTTTATCAAAACAAAAAAAAGATAAATTTATAACGCAGTATCGCAAAATAATAAATGAGATAAAATGTTCTTACTGTGACCAAACAAAAGGAGAATGTACTAAAAAATGTAAAGAAATAAAAAATACAAATATCAAGAAAGGTCATAAAAGAAGACTTATGAACTACATAAGTAAATATTATACTATTGCCCTAGTAATAAATAATACAAAAGTATATAACCATATTATAAATAATAAAGCCTCAAAAGGAAGATACATAGATTACACAATAAGAAGACTAATTAAAAGTACCATTGAAGAATTAATAAAAGATAAAAAAATAGACCCACATAAAAATGTGAGATTAATAATAAATATAGATGAACAATCTACAAAAAGTAATGGTTATTATAATTTAAAAGATGGTCTAACAGAAGAATTACTACATGGAATATCTAATTATAATTATGATATAAAATATAAAAATATATTATATGGAAAATTAGAAATAAGATTAACATATCAAGATTCAGGTAAGAGTTATTTAGTGCAAGCAGCAGATTTAATCGCGGGAACTACTAGAAGAAGAGCATTATCAAATATTGATTCTGATATTGATATTATCGATCATAAACTATTATTCCCATAAAAAGAAAAGAGACTATCTAGTAGTCTCTCCCCAACTCAAGCGGTGTACTTAACATACACTTAATTTAATAAAATCGACATTGAGCTATCGACCTGACGAGATTTCTCTCCGGTAATACAATGATACTATAACTATAATAAAAAGTCAAGTATATTGCACTATTATTATACTCAAAATAACAAAAAAAATACCAATAATAAACTACTTTAAGTATATATTTTATGCTTATATATAATAAGTATTAATTATACTTATTTAGAGACCAAAGACTCCAAATAACACTAGCAAGACAAATGGCTTGCAGTGTAAAACAATCGACAAAAGTAAAAAAAATGAGATGTGAGTGTGAGTTTTTGTCGTGCCTGCATCTATATATATAAATAGAAGTTATATGGATGCAATATATTTATATAACTTTTTTTGATGGGATGAATATTATGATAGATATAAATATAAGTAAAGCATGTAAGTCATTTGGTTTTGACTTAGTATTGAATAATATAGATATAACAGTACAAAAAGGAGAAAAAGTAAGACTAAAAATATTCTGTCTAATTCAAGATTCATATAACTTCTTAATTCTAGATGAACCCACTAATCACATTGATATTGATACAAGAGAAATGCTTGAAGAGTCACTAAAGGAGTTTACTGGTACTATATTATTTGTATCTCATGATAGATATTTCATAAATAAAATAGCTACTAGTATAATAGAAATAAAAAATAAGAACATAACTAGATATATTGGTAATTATGATGATTATCGTGAGAAAATAAACAAAATATGATATAATTAAATAGGAGGAAATATGAATAACATACCAAAATTAAAATTTAAATATTTAACTCTTGAAGAAACATCTAACATACTATCATGGACACTTAAAGATACTGATAATATATTATCAGTAAAAGAAGGAACATTATTCCTATATCCAGAATTAAAAAGACTTACCAAAGAAGATAATATTAAAGACATAATTCAAGATAGATATAATAACTTTATAAAAGAAAATAATAACTTGAGAGAAGAATATACCACTATCTGGAATGAATACAATGATAAATATATGTTAGAAATAAGTAATTACCTTAATATAAAGTGGCCAAAAGAATATAAAGAAATATCAGTAGGAATAGGACTAATACCAGTATGTCCTAGATACATTAAAGAAAAAGCCTTTGATATTCATAAAAAAAATAAAGAAGATTTAATAGATACCTGTATGCATGAATTATGTCATTTCCTTTTCTTTGAGAAATGTAAAGAAATATATCCAAATTGGAAATATGAAGATTTTGATAGCCCAAGTTTGTTATGGTACTTAAGTGAAATAATCATAGACCCAATACTAAATAGTACTAACATACAAAAAATATATAAACATAAGTTTAAATGCTATGATATCTTTTATAATGTAGAAATAGATAATATAAATTTATTAGACAAAATAACAAGTATATATAAAAATAATAGTATAGAGATTGCTATCAAAGAAAGTTATAACTATCTAAAAGAACACGAAGAAGAATTCATAAGCAAATGTAATAATAAATAACTTATCCACAGAAACTATTGACAGATAAAAATGTCAACTTTTTTCTTTTTACAAATATATTGTCAAATTAACTAAAATATTGTACAATATTGTCAGATTTTGAGGAGGCATATCATGAAAATAGAAAATATAAAATCACCAGAAGATATACTAGAATACATGAAAGAAAATATAAAATATGGCTGGCTAGATATAAATAATGAAGAACATATTGGAAATATGAAAAACTTTCGAAGATTATATAGAACAATGACCATTGAAGAAACAATATCCCATGGAATTGGAACGTGTATTGAGCAGGTAAATCTAATGAGTATGTTATTAAATAAATTAAATATACCAAATAAAATGTTCTGTACTAGAATATATGAAGGAGATAACTTTAATGACTTAGAGGCTGAAGAACATATGCACTGTTTTGTATTATATTACCTAAATAATAAAGTATATCAAATAGAACATCCTAGTTGGATGAGAATAGGAATATATGAGTTTGCTAGTGAAGAAGCCGCTATTAAAGAAATAAATGACTATTATATAGAAATGGCTGAAGGCATGCCAAGACCATTAGCAGAGTACTATGAAGTAACACCAAATATATCATTTAAAGAATTTAATAACTATATCAATAGTTTAGATGAAAAAATAATAAGTAGTAGGAGTAAATAATGGAATTAAACATTGACTACGTATCTGATTTACACTTAACTCACTACATAAGTAAAAAAGAAAGCATAACCAAAATAGATAAATTAGTCCAAGATAAAATAAGTATGCAAGTAAAAGGAGATATCCTTGTAGTAGCAGGAGATATAGATGAAGATATAAATAGAGTAAGTGAACTATTATATTCATGTTCAAAATACTATAAAAAAGTAATATTTGTCCTAGGTAATCATGAATACTATATACCAGTAATAAAATATATCTATACTGATCCTATGGCTAAAGAATATAACTATAATAGTATGAATAAAGTATATAGATTAAATGAAATATTTAAAGATAATAACGATATAATCATACTAGATAAAACAAATAATACCAAAGGACTATATACCTATAATACCTTCTTATTAGCGGGAGATACCCTTTGGTATAAACCAGTAACATTAGTAGATAAACTATATAACTATCCTATGCAGAATGATTCTAGATTTATCTTATCAGAATTATCTAAGAAAGAAAAAATACAAAAACTACATAACGATAGCATATCTTGGTATAATAACTTACCAAATAATATAGATTTAATAATAACTCATGTACCACCATTTAGAAATAAAAGTAATAGTAGGGGTAATAACTCTTGTTATTATACAGAAGTAAAAGAATATAAATCACCAGTATGGATATATGGACATGATTATAAAGAAGAAGATATAATAATAAATAATACTAGATTAGTATCTAATCCATGGGGTTATGATACTAAAGAATTCAAAGTAAAAACATTAACATTAACTAAATAATAAACTAAGATATCAAGTCTTAGTTTTAATATACCTATATATTATCTTTATTATGTCCACTATAAGCCTTACTATGTAAGTCTTATTAGTGTTTAATTAAGCTAAGTAAACTTATCTTAATTAAATGTATCAAGATACCTATTATATATAAGCAGTAGATATGTACTAATATTATTATAGTATGGAGAAATTTGTCTAAAACTGTTGATTAAATAAAAATAATTTGATATACTTAATTTAGTTAAAGAAAGACGCTAGTACAGGTCTATTTAATAGATTTTTTGTGCTGCGTCTTTTTTGTAGTAGGGTGGTATTTTATGAAGAAAAAAATAATAGTAATTTTAGTGTGCATTATACTATTAATGCCATTAAAAGTTAGTGCAACGAGAGGGTGTTGTTCTCATCATGGTGGTGTTAGTGGCTGTAATAGTTCCGGAAGATTAGTTTGTAATGATGGTACTTTAAGTCCTAGTTGTACATGTACACCAACAGTTACCTATACTTATGGGTGTACAGATAAAAATGCAAGTAATTATAATTCAAGTGCTAATAGAGATGATGGAAGTTGTATCTATTATACATATGGATGTACAGATGAAACAGCAAAGAACTATAATTCATCAGCAAATAAAGATGACGGAACTTGTGAGTATTATGTACTAGGATGTAAAAATCCATCAGCAGATAACTATGATCCAGAGGCAGAGGTGGATGATGGAAGCTGTATAATATCCACTAGTAAAAATATTGATGATAATGATAGTGAAGATGAAAAGGATAGTAATAGTTTATTAAACACAATCTTAGATATAGGAGTAATATCAGGAGGAGTATACTTATATAAAAGAAAACATAAATAAAATTTTAAATATATTAATAAAAGATAAAACATTATTAACAGAAGAAGAAAGAAAATATTATAAGAAGTAAATTAGATGAGATAGTTAATAATAAATAATTATTGACAAATCAACGATATATAACAAAAGAACGTGGTATAGCAACTTTAACAATTTTTAAGTAATATATATGTGCGTAAAAAAAACATTAGGAAAAATATTAATTTCATTATTCTTATGTTATAATAGTATATAATTTTTTGGAGGTGTTTTAATGTTTAAATTTATTCAGTTGATAAGTGCATTGATTAGACAATTTTTATTACCTAATCCGTATATAAATTTATTTAAGGAAGAAGTGTATGCAAACCTGTTTAACATAATAATTGGTGGATATATTTTACACAAACTATCATTTTGGCTAACTAGAATGGGATACACAAAAGGAGTAGACGAGCCGGAAGAGGGAAGCGTTGGTTATTTATTTAGTTATATAATCCTAACTTTTATAATAACACTTATTGGAAAAATATTTACTGACATAAAATTTGCGATTGGAATATTTTTGATTATATATATAATACTATGTGTTTTGGTAAATAAAATTTTTAACAGAAATAATTGTTTATAAATTAAGTAAGAATAGCAAACAAGCAACGAAAAAAGAGCTATACTTGAGATAGGACTTTAAAGCTATAACACTGATTATAGTTTTTTATTTGGAGGTAAATATGACTAAAATAAATGATATACAACAAAAAATAAAATCTATAGATGGAGGACAATTTCAAAACTTATGTGATGATTATTTACAAAAGAAATATAATTTTAAAAAAATTATAAGATTAGGAACATATAGTGGTAGCAGCAAAACAACTAAAGGAATTCCAGATACGTATGTTGATGAGAAAGAGGGATATACACTAATAATGTATGGACATGATGAGACTAATCCATATTCGAAATTAGAAAAAGATATCAAAAAAATATATAACTACGCTAAAAATAATTTATCAGATAAAATAATCAAAAAAATAATATGTTGTCATTCAAGTAATAATATTTCAATTACACAAAATGAAAAATTAAAAACGATCTGTAATGGTGTAGAAATTGAATTAATTGGGATTGATGAATTATCGTATGATTTAAAAAATAATTATCCATTAATTGCTAAAGAACATTTGTCATTAGAATTAGATACAGGTCAGATATTATCACTCGATGATTTTATAATAAAATATGATAGTGATTCTTTGAATGCACCATTATCCATTAATTTTATTTTCAGAAATGAATTTGATGACATTTATAATTTGCTATCTGATAGTAATGTTTTAGTTGTAACAGGTAAACCAGGCGTTGGAAAAACAAAAGTGACATTAGAAGTTTGCTCTAAGTTTTGCAAAAAAAATAAAGAATATGAGAGCCTATACATCAAATCAAACGGTTTAAATATATACGAGGACTTAAAAAATTATATAAATAAAGATAAAAATTATTTATTATATATTGATGATATAAATGAGTTAAGAGAATTAAACTTACTGGTTGATATAGTAAATTTGAATAAAGAAACATCAAAAATAAAAGTAATTGCCACAGTTAGAAATTATTTGTTGGAATCTATTGTAAATGAATTAAAAAGGATAGAAACGCCGAAAATTTACACGCTTGTAGAAATGAATGAAGAGTCCATAATAAGATTGTTAGAAGAAGAATTTTCAATAAAAAATAAAGACTATCAAAATAAAATATTACATATATCAAATAATAATCCGAGAATTGCTGTAATGGCAGCAAATGGAATCATATCCAAAAAGTTAAAATCCTTAAACAATGTTCTTGATATATATGATGTATATTATAAAGACATTTTAAAGAAAAGGAATATAAGTGAGTTGGATTTAAAGGTATTATTTATATTAGGACTTTTTTTAACAATAGATATAGATTCTGAAAAACAAATAAAAACTATATCAGAATTATTTAATGAGAAAAAGGATATTGTTGTAGCATGTTTAGAAAAAATGTATAAATATGAAATAATAGATTTCTATGAAGGAAGAATATTTAAAATCAATGATCAGAATTTCAGAAATTATATTCTATATTATTATTTAATAGTAAAAAGGGGAATTAAAATCAGTAGCTTATTAGAATTACTGTATTCAAATCATATAGAAAGATTATTAGAAACAATTAATATGCTGATGAATTTGTTTTATTCTGAAGAAACAGAAAAATATATTTATAATGAAATAAATAAGGTATGGGAAAAAAATAAATATACAAATGATTTCAACTTTATGATGCATTTTTATTCTGTCAACCAACTAAAGTCCTTGGTAATTTTAAAAAAAGAAATTGATAATATAGAAAGTGTAAATTACTTAATAAAGGATGAAGATATAACTGAAAAGAAAAATTATGTAAATATAGATGATAAAATCGTTAAGGTATTATGTGGATTTAAATATAGTGAGCATAGTGATGAAGCAATTGATTTGTTACTTTTGTATTTTGAAAAAAGACCGGATTTAGTTATTAATTTCTATTTTGCTTTTACGTTGTGTTATGGAATTGATGAATATAGTTACGAAAATGATTACAAGCGAGAAATGAATTGTATAGAAAAAATAGCAGATTTTTATTCTAAAACTTCAAACAAAAACAACTTTATTATATTATTCCTAAATATAGCAAGAAATTATCTAGATTATGAACATCATATTACAAGAAACTCAGCTAAGAAAAATTCAATAGAAATGTTAAGAGTGCCTATTATTTCTTCAGATGGATTGAATAATTTCAGAAAAAAGATATTTTATTTGTTATCAATCATTTATAATTCCCAGCATCAATATCAGAACAAAGTTTTAAACATAATAAAAACGAGCTGCTTGTATTCGAAAAATGAAGAAATCGTAGCGGTATTTACATCTGATTTGCCAATGTTGTGTGAATACTTCTTTAATAATTGGACTAATCCAAATATTTTACAATCAAAAATTTTAGAACGATTTGAAATAATGTGTGATTTAATAAGAATAGATAAACCAACATGTTTAATAGGATATAAAAAGAATACTAAATATGATATTGTGAGAATTATTGAATATGGAGCTATGAGAAACCTTAATTGGAAAGATGAAGAAAATGAAAGGAAAAATAAAGTATTAAAATTAATAGATGGATACAAAATAAAAGACTATGATAATTTATTTGATATCTTATCAGAAATTGAAATTAATAATGAGTTTTTTGATGATTGGAAAATAAAAAGTTCTATACAAGATATATTTGTACATTTAAAAGATCATGATATTTTAATTAATGTATTTCAATCATATTACTTGCATAATGTTCCTTTTTCTATTATTCCAAATGATATTATTTGTTTATTGCTTTCGAAATATAAAAAATCAAAAATTTATAAATTACTATCCAAAAACAATTCTGAAAAAGCAATACAATACATTAATGCCTATTTTCTGAATATACAACAAGTAGATAAAGTAGATGCAGAACACTTATTAAATTTTATTGAAACAGAATTAAGAAAAGATAATCCATTGATTTTAGGTCTTGATGACATTTTAAAATTTGAAAAAGTATCCAAAGGAATAATTGAAAAGATAGTATCAAAAATACTAGCTAGATCGCACGGAAATATAACAACTCATTTGTTTGATCCTATTTATGACTCGAATAGCGATGTATGTAATGAAATTATTGGGTGCTTTGATAATGTTAATGTATTAGAAGATGCTTATATACAATCTTCCTATGCTTTAGCTGATATAAATGGACATTTTGGGTTAGCTCTATTGAAAAACAATAAAAATTTTGCTTTAAAATTAGTAACCCTTTTAGAAAATAGTCATTATCATTCATCTGAAGTAAAAAATATATTTAAAAACATATGGGAAATGGATAAATATAGTCTTTATATTAATTCAATAGTAGAAGAGGCATATAAAAAAAATATAATAAGATATAATTTATTCGAAGTGTTTTCAAAAAGTACAGAAGATAAAGAATTAATCAATAACAGGAAGGAAATTTGGATTGAAAAGTTTATCATAGAAAATAGTAAAGATATAGATAAAATTGTATTTATATTCGAAATTATAAATGAATGTTTTAAAAGCAAAAAGAAGTATTTTGTTTTAAAGTTTTTAGAAGTGAATACAAATGTAAATGATTTTAAAAAAATTCCGTTACATTCACACTTTTCTAGCTGGACGGGAAGTGAGCTCCCTCTTATTGACAATAAAATTAATTATTTAACAGATTTAAGTAAGTCCATCAATGGTATAGAGTACCTAGAACATAAAGCAATAATTGATGAAAATATAAAGCATTTAGAACGATATAAAGAAGACATCAAAATTAGGGAATATGTAGAGAATATGCATTATTAGCGGTAGAAGTAGATGGATAGGATATAAATATCATAAAGAAGATAATAAATAAAAAGAAAGATATATATATTAAAAAATAATATATCATTAATAAGATTAATGATAGCAGAAGAAAATATTATAAGAAGTAAATTAGATGAGATAGTTGATAATAATATAAATATATATACTTATATTTTTTTAGTATGGATAAATATATTGATTAATGATAAAAGTATATAAAAATATGATATAATATAAATATATGTAAATTAAGAGGTGATGTCATGAAAGAATTAGAACAAAAAATAGTAAAATTCGCAGAAGAAAGAGAATGGTTACAATTTAATACGCCAGAAAATTTAGCTAAATCAATTTCTATAGAAGCAGGAGAATTGTTAGAATGTTTTCAATGGAATAACAATTATGATAGAGACGAGCTAAAATATGAAATAGCAGATGTTATGAATTATTGTATTTTATTATGTCATCAAATAGGAGTTAACCCAAAACAAATAATTTTAGATAAATTAGAGATATCGGCACAAAAGTATCCTGTGGAAAAAGCAAAAGGTGTAAGTACAAAGTATAACAAATTGTAGGTGGTATTATGTTAGTATATGAAGGAGTAAAATCAGGATTTATCAATGATGTTGATTTAAATTTAATAACAGATAAAATTTTAACAAGGTTTAAAGAGGTATTTCACAGAAGCACAGGAGAATCTGAAATTAACTCTTGGCGAGAATCAATGCTAAGAATGAGAGGTGTGTTAGCCGATAATGAAATACCCAATAATGCTGGAGTAGCAATTGAATTTAATATTCCCCACACTTCTAATAGAATTGATTTTCTTTTATCTGGTTATGATAAAAACAAAAAAAATTCAATTATAATAATTGAATTAAAACAATGGACGCATGCCGATGCAGTACCGGGAAAAGACGGAGTGGTCTCTACTATAACTGGCAAAGCATTAAGAGAAGTAACGCATCCATCTTATCAAGCATGGAGTTATGCAAGTTTAATTGATAATTATAATCAAGAAGTTTATGATAGAAATGTAGGATTACATCCATGTGCATTTTTGCATAATTATGAACTTACTGATAGTGATCCAATAAATAGTGAACAATATAGAGATTATATAAATGCTGCACCTATGTTTGGAGCAAAGGATTTTGAAAAATTAAGAGATTTTATTAAAAAAATTGTTACTGAAGGTGATGATAAAGAAGGATTATATATCATAGAAAATGGAAAAATTAAACCTTCTAAAATGCTACAAGATTCTTTTTCATCTGTTTTGAAGGGAAATAAAGAATTTGTATTAATTGATGACCAAAAAATCATATTTGAGGAAGCTTTAAGAATAGGAATTAATGCACATCTTCATAAAGAAAAAAGTGTATTAATTGTAGAAGGAGGACCTGGAACTGGGAAATCTGTTTTAGCAATCAATTTATTAAAACAATTTTTAAATAGAAGTTTAAATAGTTTTTATGTCACAAAAAATAGTGCACCTAGAGAAGTATTTAAAGCTAAATTAAAAATAGATAAAATGAGTGGATTAAACAATTTATTTAAGGGATCGGGAAGTTTTTATGACTGTGAATCTAATTCATTTGATGTGTTAATAGTAGATGAAGCACATAGATTAAATAAAAAATCTGGTTTATTTTCAAATTTGGGTGAAAATCAAATTAAAGAAATAATTAATTCCAGTTTGTTTTCAATATTTTTTATAGATGAAAATCAAAGAGTAACATTAAAAGACAATGGCTCTATAGATGAAATAAAAAAGTATGCAAGGTACTATAATGCAGGAATACATAAAATGGAATTAAAAAGTCAATTTAGATGTGATGGGTCAGATGGATATTTAGCTTGGCTGGATAATGTATTAGAAATAAGAGAAACTGCTAATTTTGATTTGGATAATAAATATGATTTTAAAGTATTTGATAATCCAAATGAATTAAGAAAAGCAATAGAAGAAAAAAATAAAGTAAACAACAAATCAAGATTAGTTGCGGGATACTGTTGGAATTGGATTAGTGAAGGCAAAAACAAATCAGATATATATGATATCACTATTCCAGAATACAATTTTGGAATGAGTTGGAATCTTGGTAATTCAAACACATGGGCAATAGATAAAGAATCGGTTAATGAAATTGGATGTATTCATACATGCCAAGGATTAGAGTTTGATTACGTCGGAGTAATAATAGGTGATGATTTAAGATATGAAAATAATCATATCATTACTGATTATACAAAAAGAGCAAAAACAGATCAATCAATTAAAGGAATAAATAAAATAGCAAAAGAAGAAGGTATTGAAAAAGCAAAAAGAATTACTGATTCAATAATAAAAAACACCTATAAAACATTAATGACTAGAGGAATGAAAGGTTGTTATGTTTATTGTACTGATAAAAAGTTAAATGAATATTTAAAAAACAGATGAAATTGTTAATTAGACATTTTTGTAGTACAAATATACATAAAATACTATAATATTATTTAGCATGGAAATGCCTAAATTTGTTGATTATATGATTAAACATCTTGAAATATAATATAATAAATTTGTAAATATATGCAGGCTATATTACAATACGAAAGTTGGCATATATTAAAATACAAAATAATAAAAAGCTCTAACAGCGATTTGTTAGAACTTTTTATTATTCAAAAAACTTATAATTTTCTTTTTATCAGGGTTTTTAATTAGCAAATCTTCCAACCAAGCTCTTTCTGGTTTTTTATCTTTTGTGATAATTCCCTTTTTAATTGCATCACTAATATTTGATACAAAATAGTTTTTGCCAGCATTATTTATGTAATATAATTGGTCATTAGCCATTGAAAAAGCTATAAATGGTGAATGTGTAGTAAAAATAAGCTGTGAATAATGGTTTGAGTCGCTTGAAGCACTAAGATTTACAAGAAATCTTACAAGAGCTTGATGAAGACTTAATTCAATTTCATCAATTAATAGAAGATTATTATTGTCTAGTGCTTCCAAAATAATGCTACCGATAATTAATGTTTTTTTAGTACCATTAGAAAGTTGTGAAAAGTTTAAGTATGAAACCTTAGAGTTCCAGAATAATATTCTGGGTTTTTTATGATTTTGATCTATTGTAACATCGATTATCTTACTATCTGCAATGCTACAAAGCTCAATAAATTTTTTGTCGTATTTTTTAAATATTTCAATTAAATCTATATGAGCTTCGCTATCTAGGTAAGATGTATGCTTTATCATTTCATCAAAAAAAGATTCATAATATTTAATTTTATTATCGATATTTTGAAATTTACTTTTATTATTTTGATAAAGCACGGCTGTACTTATTTCACTTTCAATAATATTATTTCCTAAACAAACTATTTCACTTTTTTTATTTTCAAAATTTTTTCTATATTCAAGTTTTTCCATTAATACTCCATTTTCACGGTAATTACTATTATATAGTAGTGTATAAGTATATATTCCGGCAATATTATTTTTTCTTTTAGGAATATATAGTTCTATACATATTGAAGTTTTGTCCAAATTACGCATATTATTTTGTTCCCCTAATTTAAGCGTGTTTATATTTATTAGAAATTGTTTTAGATCATCAGGTGACATTTGTTTTATAAAATTAGTATATTCCTCATCATTAGTTATTTTTTTTCTATATGGAAACAATAGAAAATCTTGTAATGTCTCTATTGCACTTAAAATGCTCGTTTTACCACTCGCATTACTACCTATTAAACAAATGTCTTTAAGTACTTTAACATTACTTGAAATTCTGGAAATATCATTGTTTAAATGCTTTATTTTATTAGAAGCTATACATGAAATATTAATTTTTTTTCTAATTCCTTTATAATTATCAATACTAATATTTAGAATCATAATAACACCTCATATCAATTATACAGGTATAATATAAAAAAGTCAACATATTAGTTCAAAAAAACTAGAACAATGCAAAAAAACAAAAAAAATAAGTAAAAAAACACTGTTTTTAGTTAAAAATGACTAAAAACAGCTTGACATTGACAAAAAAACACAGTATAATTAGGCCATACAAAGTACTTGGGACGGGTAAATACAGTGTGCATTGCTTTGTATTATAATAAAAATAGTTTCAATAAATATGAAACTATAGGCCGGTCACCTATAGCAATTGTAGCATATTTTATCCCAAAAAGCAATATTTATTGAAACGGAAAGGAGAATAAAAAATGATTGCTATAAAAATAAAAATGAAAAACGGTTGTAAATATTCTAATGCACTATTAGAAATAATCAAATTTATATTAATGGTATGGGCTGGTATAAAAAAGAGGATTTATATGATTATATTAAGTCAACTCCGAATTCCATCCTGGTAAAAAACATTTATGGACCATATGTAGTACCGGGTATTAGTAGTAAGGACGAAAAATATGTAAAAAGTTCACCAAATAATACAAAATTGTAAATATAAGAAGGAGAGGTAAGATATGAATTTAATATTTTTAAGTTCAAAGAACTATGAAAATTACGAAAATAATTGTGGAGATTGTGTTATAATCGACACAGGAGAAAAAGCAATAATTTATGACTGTGGATGTGAAGAACATGCACAGAAAGTTATAGAATATTTAGAAAAAAATAAATATGATAAGGCTGACATAATTCTTTCACATAATGATTCTGATCATTTTAACGGAATAAAAACCCTAATCGATAATAATGTTGTTAGAACTATTACTACGACCTTATTATTAAAGCATATTGACAATATTCTAGATGAAATAAATGATAAGAGAAGGAAAAGAGAAAGTATAAAAAAGCAAATAGCAGAATATTTTGATAACATATATACTCTTGCAGGTAATAATCTAAATGATTCATTGGATGAAAGCTTCACACTAGATCCATGTCTAAATTTTGTTGGTCCAAATTATGATTACATGCTTGAAGCGGTCTCAAAGGCATTGAAAAATACAGAATCTGATAATATAGATATGGAAACTATAGTAAATGCTATAAGTGTTCAAGTGGAGGTAATAATAAGCAATCATAAAATTTTATTAACAGGAGATGCTTCATATGAAGCAATTGAAGACAAAATAAGAGAATATGATGCAATTCAACTGCCACATCATGGAAAGTATAATCAAGCCGAGCAAATATTTGAAAAAAATGATGGAAGAGAAAACGTCTTATATATTGTTTCGGATAATACAGGTAATTCGAATGGTGGCTCGGATGAGCTGATGGAAAAATGTATTGGTAAAAGAATTAAAAACACTAAACAAGAAGAAATAGTAATAGACGAAGAATCATTTAACTACAGTAGGGAAGGGTGCTACGGATGTGAGATATTTAATACTAAATAAAAAAATAACATCAGAAGAAATAATTTCAAGAAAAAAATACATTGAAAAGGTTACAGGTATGTATTTTATACCTTATCCAGTTGATGGAGGTATAGAGTTTAAGTCTATATCTTCATCAACAGATTGTTTGTTTATTATTGGACACAATTGGTCTGTTGAATACTATTTAAGTAACAATAATATAAAAGAAAAAAATATAGTTATAGTTTCATGTATTTTTAATATTCCTAGGAAAATTAAAAGAAAGAAAAAAGTTTATGTTTCATACGATAATGTTGGTAAAACAGACTATTTCGACGGTAAAGATTGGAATTTAAATTTTTATGTTTCAATAGAAGAACTCAAATTAATAAATTCAAACGGTCCATTTCTTGAAAGAGTTAAAAAATATTTTAGGAGAGTTTTATAATGGAAAAGATAATAGAAAAAATTGATAGATATAATTTATTCACAAATATAATTCCAGGATATATAATGTTAATATTTAATATATACTATTTTAAGTTACCTGAAATAAATATATTTGAACAATTAATAATAGCATATTTTGTTGGACAAACTTTAAGCAGATTAGGTTCTTTATTGACAAGCAAAATATTATTAAAATTAACAAAGGAAAATGGTGAACCTTATGATAAGTATATTATTGCATGCGAAAAAGATCAAAAGATTAGTACACTATTGCAAGAAAGAAATCTTTGTAGAACCTTTTGTACTTTATTTGTTATATGTATAATTGAAATATCACTTTCCAAAGTAATTCCAATTTTTAAAATTTCTAGCGATATATTGGTTATATTAGTATTAATAATACTTGTAATAATCTATGGATGCGCATTTTGCAAATATAATAAGTATATTTCAAATAGAGTAAGAATTTTTAGTGATAAAAAAACTAGTAAGTAGAGGTGTTGATAATGGAAACTGTATTAAAAATATTAAAAGTATTTAATGATTCAAAAAATTATAAAAAGCTTGCGTGGATAATGATAGTAATATTTTTGTTAATAATCCTATTATTCCCAATAATAGATGCAAATTTTTTATATCCAAAAAGAGTTTCCAATAGGGTAGATGTACTAGAAAAAATTACTAAAATAGATGCCGAAGTTTTAGAAAAAAATGATATATTAATTAATGAATATAATTCAATATTAGAAGAGATGAGTTCTAATGAAAATAATTATATAAACAACGTTTTAATATATAAAGAAAGTATAGTAAATAATATTATAAAAATATTATCTGGAGCATGGCTTTTTCTGATTGTTGGAATAATATTATTTGTAAGAAAAGACAATAAGAGTATTGTGGGTGGTATATTCTCTATTCTAATAGCAATTCTACTGGGTTACTTCGCGTATTCTATTCCAACAATAGTAAACGTAACTATTAACGTTATTATCTATCAAATTATTTTAATATATTTAGCCTATACAATATCCAGGTTTAGTGAATCTCAAAAAAAGACTTACCTACAATCACAATGATGTACTAAGTCTTTTTTCTTCTACCTTACAAACTTGTAATATAAAATACATTAATATAATGATATAATAGAACTATAGAAAGAAGGAAATATAATATATGAAAAAGATAATGATAATTGAAGATGATACTATAATATCTAAAGAATTATATGAACTACTAGTAAATGCTGGCTATGAAGCATTAATACTAAAAGACTTCTCAAATGCTAAAGAAGAAATATTAAAAAGTAATATAGATCTAATTCTATTAGATATAAATATACCATATCAAAATGGTGAGCAGTTACTTAAAGAAATAAGAAAAGAAACAAATATTCCCGTAATAATGGTAACCTCAAGAGCAAATGAAACCGATGAAATATTATCCATCTCTTATGGAGCAGACGATTACATAACCAAGCCTTATAGCCCAACCATTCTATTACTAAGAATACAAAATATCTTTAAAAGATTAGATAATAGTACCGAAGTACTAAAATATAAAGATTTAGAAGTCTCGCCATCACGTGGTACCTTATCTGGTAGTAACAAAGAATTAGAACTAACCAAAAATGAAATGCTAATCTTTCAGCACTTATTAAATAACCAAAATAGAATCGTATCAAGAGATGAACTAATGACCATTCTTTGGAATAATGAAGAATACATAAATGATAATGCACTAACCGTAAATATAAGTAGACTAAGAAGTAAACTAGAGGACTTTGGTTATCCAAATGCCATAGAAACAAGAAAAGGACAAGGATATATACTATTATGAAATTAACAAACTATCTAAAAGATAAAATAACCATAATCATTATTACTATCATATCAATAATTCTAATAACCTTATTAGATATAGCCTTCAAAGTACCAGAGGGACTAATAATAGTAACCATAGTATTACTACTATTAACACTAATCACAGCCCTTTTAATATCATATTTCCAAAAAAGAACCTTCTATAACACCCTCATAACCAATACCAAAAATCTAGATAAAAAATACCTAGTTCTAGAAACCATACCAAAACCAAATACTTACGAAGAAGAACTAATATATAACATCATGTGCGATATCAACAAATCAATGATTGAAAATGTCAGTAGTTACATAAATAGCACCAAAGACTTCAAAGATTATATTGAGATGTGGATACATGAAGTAAAAATACCAATATCAAGTCTAATACTTATGACCCATAATCATAAAAACCAAGTACCAAAAGAATACATTGAAGAAATAAAAAGACTAGATAACTACATCGACCAAATCCTCTATTATGTAAGAAGTAACTATACCAGTGAAGACTTTATCTTCAAAAAAGTAAAACTAGAAAAAATAATCTCATCAGTAGCCCTTAAAAATAAAGATGACCTCTTAGAAAATAAAATTGACCTAATCGTCGATATAAAAAATACCGAAGTCTATACCGATACCAAATGGTTAGAATTCATTTTAAATCAAATTATCAATAACAGTATCAAATACAAAAAAGATATTCCAAACTCCTATATCCAAATAAATACTATAGAAGATAATAATCAAATAACCTTATTTATCAAAGATAACGGTATTGGTATACCAAAAAGTGATATCCCAAATGTTTTCAAAAAATCATTTACCGGTACTAATGGCAGAGATAAAATCAAATCAACAGGCATGGGTCTATACATAGCCAAAAAATTATGTACCAAACTAGGTCATAAAATAGAGATAGAATCTGAAGAAAAAGAATATACCATTGTCAAAATAACCTTTGGTAAAAATAAACTTTATCACCCAGAAGACTAACCTTACAAAAAAGTAATATACTGTAATATTAAAATTACGACAAATATCCTATTATCTAGTATTATTAATTACGAAAGGAAGGAAAATAATATGGAAAATATACTAAAAATAGAAAATATTGAAAAATACTATGGAAGTAAATCAAGTTTAACTAAAGCCATAGATAACATATCATTTGAAGTAGAAAAAGGAGAGTTTGTCGCTATCATGGGTTCTTCAGGCTCAGGTAAAACAACATTACTAAACTGCATATCCACAATTGATAAAGTAACCGCCGGACATATTTTTGTAGGAGGAACTGACATAACAAAACTAAAAGAAAATGATTTAAACAAGTTTAGAAGAGAAGACTTAGGTTTCATCTTTCAAGACTTTAATTTATTAGATACCTTAACAGCCTATGAAAATATAGCACTAGCCTTATCAATTCAAAATGTAAGTCCCAAAGAAATAGATAAAAGAATAAAAAAAGTAGCAAGAGAACTAGATATCGAATCAGTATTAAAAAAATATCCTTACCAAATGAGTGGAGGACAAAAACAAAGAGTAGCAGCAGCCCGTGCCATAATAACAAATCCATGCTTAGTACTCGCAGATGAACCAACTGGAGCCCTAGACTCTAAGTCATCAAAAATGCTTCTAGAAAAACTAACATACTTAAATAATAACCTAGGAGCCACTATTCTAATGGTAACTCATGACGCTTATGCCGCAAGTTACGCTACTAGAATAATCTTCATAAAAGATGGTAAAATATATAACGAAATTCGTAAAGGAAATGATACCAGAAAAGAATTCTTTGATAAAATAATAGATGTCGTAACCTTACTAGGAGGAGACATAAATGATGCTCTTTAAATTGTCTATAAAAAACATAACCAAAAGTATCAAAGATTATGCTATCTATTTCTTTACTTTAGTACTAGGAGTAGCTATTTTCTATGTTTTCAATGCTATAGATAGTCAAACAGTAATGCTAAATGTATCATCATCAACGAGTGAAATAATAAGACTAATGACCACCATTCTAGGAGGAGTAAGTGTCTTTGTTTCATTCATTCTAGGATTTCTAATAATCTATGCCAGTCGTTTTCTCATAAAAAGAAGAAACAAAGAATTTGGAATCTACTTAACCTTAGGAATGTCCAAAAGAAAAATATCTCTAATCCTTTTCTTTGAAACTCTTATAATAGGAGTTATCTCTTTAGGAGTTGGCCTAGCCCTAGGAATAGTTTTATCACAACTAATGAGTATCTTAGTAGCCAATATGTTTGATGCAGACCTAACAAAATTTCAGTTTACATTTTCATCTTCAGCAGCCCTAAAAACCTTATTATACTTTAGCATAATGTATCTAATAGTAATGATATTCAACACCATAATTGTAAATAAATGTAAACTAATAGATCTATTACATGGTAATAAAAAATCAGAAAAAGTAAAATTAAAAAATCCCATCATTTGCACTATAGTATTTATAATTGCGGTCATAGCACTATCATATGCTTACTATCTAGTAACAGATGGTTTTGGTACTTCACCACTAATGAATACCATAAGTGGAATACTAGTGCCTATTGCTCTAGGATGCGTATCAACATTTCTAATATTTTGGTCACTATCAGGTCTAATCCTAAAGATAGTAATGCATCTAAAAAAATATTACTACAAAGGACTAAATAGTTTTACCATTCGTCAAATAAGTAGTAAAATAAATACCACAGTCTTTTCAATGACAATAATATGCCTAATGCTATTCTTTACTATATGTATCTTTTCCTCAGCATTATCCATAAAGAACTCCCTATCAGGTAATCTAAAAGATTTAGCACCCGTTGATATTCAGTTCTCAAAATTAC
>ERZ779643.390-NODE-390-length-37879-cov-6.579235_pt1 | contig 37879 bp, 36 predicted proteins | sample MGYA00511564_ERZ779643 | MGnify/ENA primary metagenome ERZ779643 (study PRJEB29588, sample SAMEA2147114) | human gut metagenome | biome: human gut; feature: human-associated habitat; material: faeces | place: Denmark | collected 2008/2010 ...
AATTTAAATTCACATTTATTTTTGAAAAAATCGATTTTTCCTATATTATAAAAATTTCTTTTAGCCTCATTGTCTATATTCATTATTAAACGATTATGGCTCCAGCTTAATTGGTTACACAGTGTGTAACCATCTTTATAAGTTAAATAAAATTTCTTCATTAATTTTAAATTAGGTACACTATAACCTTCTCCAAATTCACGTGTCAATTTTTCTGAAAAAGATTTTAATATTTTATTTTGAGAAGCTTCTAAATGATATTCTTCAATTAATTCATTGATAGTAGAGCCTATAGCATAATATAATTCTACCATCTCATAATTTATATTTTTTATAACTTTTTGTTTTGTCTTTAAAATCAATGAATTTATTCTATTGTAATAGTTTCCAAATACTTCATTTTCACCAATATGTTTTATAGATTCAAAAAGTTTATCGTATTTATCTACTTCGTTCATTAATATCAACTCCTCTGTAAGAATATTATACAATATAAACATATGTTTGTAAATATTCTTTTCTATACTTTTCATCGCAAGTTTCGACAAAATTAAAAATTACATTTGTTTTTGCAAAAATCGATTTTTCCTATAATACAAAAAATCAACCAGATTTTATTTTCTGATTGATTTTCATATCATCTGTTCTATAAAGTTCGAACATAAACCTAATTGGTGGGCAGGGATGGATTCGAACCATCGTAGGCATAAGCCAACAGATTTACAGTCTGCCTCCTTTAGCCACTCGGACACCTACCCAAAATAATATATAAAAATGGTGGGCCTTCAGGGATTCGAACCCCGGACCATCCGGTTATGAGCCGGGTGCTCTGACCAACTGAGCTAAAGGCCCACTCTCGTGGAACATTTACATTATAATATATATATATTCAAAAGTCAATACTTTTTTACAAAAAATCCCCTTAATTTTTATATTTTTTACATATATATTTTAATACACTATACATATAAAGTTTTGCAAAAATAATCAAATATTAAGGTCAAAACATTGATTACACATATAAGTTGTGCTATAATCTTAACATAAAAATCATTAAGGAGGGCATTCTAATGAATCTTTCAAGATTAAATAGGTTTAAATCAAACCAAGAACGGCTATCAAAAGAAATAAATAAAGTAATTAAAGTAAAACATCATATGGAATATTCAGAATTTCTACCAAGTGCTTATGAAGATCCAAAAACTGGAGTTATTAAATTAGAAATACCTTGCCAACAGCAATTAAAATACTCCACAATATATCCTTCATATTTAAAGCAACGTATATTCGTAACCATTGTTTTTGAAAAGAAGTTAAACAGATTAGAAATTTCAAAACTAAAGAAAATTCTAAAAAGAGGTCACGAAATTGTGGATAAACGAATTGTAACCTATTCTATTAATCCACATAAAATGTAAAATATAGAACACGGAATTATATTTCGTGTTCTACTTTGTCTTATCTTCTATCTCTTCTACTTTTATTTTTTGTTCGGTCATATTAGTCCAATGATGATACCTAGGCACAAAATCATAGCCTCTTTTTGCCACATCTTTTTTATCTTCTCTTTCAATTTCTAAATTATATTTTAAATCTACGTTATTTTTATCCTTTTTTTCTTTCATAATTATCACCTAGTTATATTATTATCTAAGCTTTAATTATTATACTTAATTCTACTATTCTTGCTCAAACTCTTCTTCTGTCATTTCACCATTTTCATTTTTTACAAGTATATTAATTCTTTTTTCAGCATCATCAAGTTTTTCACTACATTCTTTAGAAAGTTTTATACCTTTTTCAAATTCAGATATTGCTTGTTCTAAACCTAAATCTCCTTTTTCTATTTCTGTAGCTATTTTCTCAAGTTCTGCTAAACTTTCTTCAAAAGATTTATCAGACATAAATTTCCTCCTATTCAACTATTACATTAATTTTTCCGTCAACTAATGTTAAATTTAATTTATCATCTTTTTTAACATCTTTTACAGACTTTATTACTTTTCTTTCTTTATTTTCTACTACACTATATCCTCTAGTAAGTGTTTTTAAAGGACTAAGTGCATCTAATTTTGAAATAGTCTGCATACATTTTGACTTATATCTTTCTATTCTTAAACGAATATTATTCTCTGATTTCCTAATAGTACTATCAATTATCATCCTATATCTATTTATAATATCCAAAGGAACTTTTTCTAATTTTGCTGCTTTAATTCTTTTTACATATTCACGTTTCCTAATTATATAATTTTGTATACCAATAATTATCCTATTTCTATCTGTAGATATTTTTTGTACAATATCACTATATTGTGGATAAACTAATTCAGCAGCTGCTGAAGGTGTTGGTGCTCTTAAATCAGAAACAAAATCACATATAGTAAAATCTGTTTCATGTCCAACTGCTGATACTACTGGAATCTTTGATTCAAATATTTTTCTTGCTAAATTTTCATCATTAAATCCAAATAAATCTTCAAAAGAACCTCCACCACGAGCAATTATTATTACATCAACATTATTTAACCTATTAAATGTATCAAGCCCTTCTATTACAGTTTGTGCAACATTAACACCCTGAACAGCAGCAGGATATATTAATAAATTAACATTTGGATAACGTCTAGTTGTTACGTTTATTATATCTCTTACAACTGCTCCAGTTCTTGATGTTATAACCCCTACTCTATTTGGAAGATATGGTAACTTCTTTTTATGTGCACTATCAAATAATCCTTCTTTATTTAGTTTTTCCTTTAATTGCTCATAAGCTAAATAAAGTTCACCAAGACCTTCAGGAGTCATAGTTCTACAGTATATTTGATATGCTCCATCTCTTTCAAATACAGATACTTGTCCAGTTATAACAACTTTCATTCCATCTGAAGGTTTAAATTTGATTAAACTTGCAAAAGATTTAAACATAATACATTTTATAGTAGATGTATCATCCTTTAACGTAAAATACAAATGACCTGTATAATGTGCTTTAAAATTAGTTATTTCACCTTGTATAGTAATGTTATTTAAATATACATCTTTGTCAAATATCATTTTTATATATTTATTAATTTCAGATACAGTATATATCTTCCCCATTTAATCACACTCAACCTTCATCTTCTATAACTTTTGCAATAACACCATTGATAAATGATTTAGAATCATTATTTCCATAAGTTTTAGCAAGTTCAACAGCCTCATTAGCTGATACCTTAGGTGGTATATTTTCCATATATTTTATTTCATATATTGCAAGTCTTAAAATAGCTAAATCTATCTTTGCTATCCTTTGAATAGTCCAATTTTTTAATTTAGATAAAATTATATTATCAATAGTTTCAAGGTTCTTTACAACACCATTTAATACAGTCTCTATATACTCTTTTTCATCGTCTTCATTTTTATTTTCTTCATAACAAAATTTTAGTATCCTATCAATATCTCTATTTTCAAACTCCAATTGATAAATACATTTAAAAGTATTATCTCTTGCTTTTTTTCTTCCCATTACAAACTCCTATTTTTCATCGTCTTTTTTTTGATAATAATATACATTATCTTTATATCCTTTATTTTTAAAATAACTAAAGACATCTTTTATTTTTCCTTCATTATCTTGTATCTTCTTACCAACAAATATTGCAAGTCCAATTAAAGCTACAAGTATAATTGCTTTAGTTAAAAAATCTACTATACCTATAGCATATAAAACTACTACTATAAGTACACAAATAATTACATATTTATTTTTTACTACATAATCCCAAAAATCTTTCACTTAACTCACATCCTATTTCTTTTGAGGCTCCATGTATACTCCTCTTATTTTTATATTTGCTTCTTTTATTTCTACAGTTGTTTGTTTTAATACACTACTCTTAATATTTTCTTGTAACTTAGCAGTAAGTGTTGGAACTACTGTATCAGGTAATATCATTGTATATATATTAGCTATTACCCCTGTTTCATTTATGCTAATTTCAACTTTTACATTTCTTAATTCTGCATAATTCCTAGCTACACCAAGTATTATACTTTCAAAAGTATCTTTAGTTATATATACTGTTCCTTTCTCTGTTTTTATAGCTAGTCCACTTCTCATATCGTCTCCGCTATCAGAATTAGAAAATACTCCTACAAGTCCAAGTAATGCAAATATTGCACCTACAATTAAAAATATCATTTTATTTGTTACTAAAAAGTTAGCAACTGGATCAAATATTACATTTACTTTTATCATTTCAGTAGATATTAAAATTAATACAACTGAAAGTGCTATAATTATTATTGAAAATAATATTAATAAAAACTTTTCAAAACCTTTCATACAAAAAATCTCCCCCAAAAAAGAACTTAAAGCCCAAATAAAATATTTGGGCTAAGTATAATAATTATTCACCTGCTTCTGATACATTTTTTTCGTCTTTATCAAATGTTATACCTTGTACATTAATATTTACACTTGCAACTTCAAGTCCCGTCATATTTTCAACAGCATTCTTTACAGCATTTTGTGCAGCCCAAGCTATATCAGGAATTCTTACACCATATTTTACATTAACATATAAGTCTATTGTTACTTTTTTACCTTCAAGACTTATTTTTACACCTTTAGAATATTTTTTACTAGAACCAAGTATTTGATTAATTCCATCAACAAATCCTAAAGTCATTCCAGCTATACCTTCTACTTCAGATGCTGCAAGACCAGCTATTATACCTATAACATCTTCAGATATATTTAAATTAGTTGCAATCTCTACATTTGATTCTTCAACAATTTCTTGTTTTCCTTCTTCTTTTACTTTTTTCTCACTCATACAAAATTCCTCCTTATAATTGGTAAACTATTACAATTTACAATTATATTATAACCCAATTTATATAAAAAGTCACGTTTTTTCACAAAACTTTCAACAAAATCAAAAAAAAATTATACATATAGCCAAAAAGCTATATGTATCAAAAGAAAAGAAAATATATTAGCATTCAAATTTATAAGTTTAATGTTTCTTTTTTAACAACTCCTGAAGTGTTTATATAATAATCATGTGAACTAATTATTGAAGCTGTATCTTTTTTTATATCAAAGATATCATAACAATTTATAACATAACCAATAGCTTCATTTATATCTAAATATTCATTTACTTTATCTACAAATTCTTGTTTTCCATTTACAACAAATACAAAAGTTTCGTTATTATAGTCATGGGTTATTTTTTCGTTTAACCATTCAGTATAAAAAGATTTATCATTAATCTTTTTATAAAATCTTGAAATTATATTTTTTAATTTTCTTTTTTCACTCTTTTCATTTATATAGATAACTTTTACATCTTTTAATTCATTATTTATAAAATTATTTGATATTATATATGCATGTGTAGAATTTACTGTAAAACAACAAAGTTTAATTTTATTCATCTTTTGTTCCCCCTTTTTATAGTTTAATTTTAACACTCTAACATATTAAAGTCAACGAAATAATTTATCTAGTTTTGTACTGTTTTGTAGAATAATACGTTTTTTATACGACATAATTTTCATTAGTACAAATTATGATATTAATCAAATTTATAAGACAAAAATTGCAACACATTTTTGGTATTTTTTTTTTAATAATACTAAAAATATTTTTAGGTGATAAAAATGAATAATAAAAAAATTAATAAAGTAGCTTTCATAGCAATTTTTTCTTTTATTATTTTGAATATATATATAGGAATTAAATTATACGAAAAAAAGGAAATTACTGATAATATAATACGTTTACACGTAGTTGCAAATAGTAATGATACTAAAGATCAAATAGAAAAGTTAAAAGTGCATTCTAAAATACAAGAATATATAAATAACTTAAATATAAAAGAAGAAAATATACTTGACTATTTAAAAAATAATAGTAATGACATATTAAATATAGTTAATTCTACATTAAGTAATGATAATATTAATTATGACTCTTATATAAAAATCGGAAAAATTAATTATGAAGAAAAACAAAGTGTTACAGAAGATATGCCTAGTGGTTCATATAATAGTATGCAAATAATACTTGGAAAAGGTGAAGGTAAAAATATCTGGTCTTTTATATTTCCAAATGAAGAAAATATAAAAAAATTAGAAAATTATAATACAATACTCCCAAATTTATCTAATATATATGAAGATAATAATTATACTAAAGAAAATGTTGAAATTGAATTTAAAGCTGTAGAAATTTTTAATACAATTAAAGAAAAAGTAAATGAAATAATATAAAAGCGGATATTACTATTCGCTTTTATATTATTTCAGTAAAACCTTTACTATTAAATTTTTCCCTTATTATATTTTGAAGGTCTTGTTTATTCTTAGTAATCTTATAATCTTCTGGTAAATCTACACTATCCACAGCATACATGCATGAATTTCTTTGTAAACGTAACTCTTTTATATTAACATCACTTTTTTTATATAAATAATTATAATCTTTTCTTGCATCTACTCTATTTTGATAAGCAATAATATGTCTTAACTTAGTAAATTCATTATTTTCATTATAATAATAAACTACTATTGACCTTTTACCACTTTCATATGATATACTGATTACCGTGTCCCCTACTATACCTACTTTATATGAATTTTCTGGATAATTATTATTTATTAAAAAATTATTATTTTCATCATTTATAACTTTTACAGCAATTGCACTTGTCACTATTAATAAAATTACAATTATAACTATAAATATTGGTAATCCATAATTTTTATTATTCATTTTTATCACCTATAAATATTATAATATGAAAATTTATACTTTTAAAAATTTCGACAAAACTCGACTATTTTTTTGTCGAAAAATAACTTGTCTCTTAAGTCAAAATAAAACCATATATCACATCAACCATGATATAAGGTTTTGTTCTTTTATACAATTATTAATCTTTTATAAGCTTTGCTCCTAATTTTTTACCGCCCAAAACATGAAAATGTAAGTGGTTAACAACTTGACCGCCATCTTCCCCACAATTGCTAATAACTCTGTAACCACTATCTAAAATGTTACATATTTTAGCAACTTCTTTTACTGCTTTCATACATTCCATTATATATACTTCATTTTTTGAATCAACTTTATTTAGATTATCTATATGTATTTTAGGTATTATTAGTACATGTACCGGAGCTACTGGATGTATATCATAAAAAGCATAAACATAATCATTCTCATATACTTTTTTACTACTTACTTCACCATTTATAATTTTACAAAATAAACAATCTTCCATACTATTACCTCCAATATTTTAGCTAATCTACAAATACTACTTTTACTCTTCTTATTCCGCTAGCAGCTGATTCTTCTTTTACAATTTTAACATGTTTTAACTTAGATGTATTATCAACATGTGGTCCTCCACATATTTCTTTTGAAAAATCACCAATAGTATATACTTTTACCATTTCACCATATTTACTATTAAATACACCTTTAGCACCATATTCCCTTGCTTTATCAAGAGGCATTTCTTCACATGTAACAACAAGTCCTCTATCAATTTGCTCATTTATCATATTTTCAACTTTATCTAAAATCTCTCTTGATACCTTTTCAGGATGTGAGAAATCAAATCTAACCCTCTCAGAAGTTATATTTGAACCCTTTTGCTCTACATGATTACCTAATATTCTTTGTAAAGATTCTAATAATAAATGTGCAACTGTATGATATGCAACTGTTACTTCACTATGATCTGCAAGACCTCCTTTAAAAGTACCTGCTGTTTCTTGACGTGATTTATTTTGATGCTCTTCAAATAATTTTTTGTATCCTTCCATATCAACTTTTAATCCGTTTTCTTTTGCAAGTTCTGCTGTAACTTCAGGTGGAAATCCGAAAGTGTCATATAATCTAAATAAACTATGTCCATCAATCATATCACTATTTTCAATTTTAAGTTTATTTAGTATTTTTCCAAATTCTTTTTCCCCTTTAATAAGTGTATTCATAAATCTATTCTTTTCTTTTTTAACTTGTTCTATTATATTATCTTTGTTTGCATTTAATTCAGGATACATATCAGATAAACTATCAACTAAAGTTTCACATACTTCTGTTATTCTATCAACATCAAATCCAATCTTTCTCATATGACGTATTGTTCTACGTATTAATCTTCTTAATATATAACCTTGACCTACATTACTTGGTAATACACCATCGCAAATAAGAAGTGAAGAAGATCTCATATGATCAGATATAATTCTTAAGGATTCATCATTTGGCTCTAAAGAAAGACTTCTTACCTTATCTATTATTGGTGAAAATAATTCAGTCTCAAATACATTATTTTTACCTTGTAGTAAAAATAACATTCTTTCAAGTCCCATTCCAGTATCAACATTTTTTTGTGCAAGTGGTTCATAAGTACCATCGTCTTTTTTGTTGTATTGCATAAAAACATTATTCCATATTTCTATGTATTTTCCACAATCACAAGATGGATTACAAGACTCACAACAAGGTTTAGCACCAGTATCATAAAAAATTTCTGTATCTGGTCCACAAGGTCCTGCTTCTTGTCCCCACCAGTTATCATCTTTTCCAAAAAAATATATTCTTTCTTTTGGTATTCCACATTCTTCCCAAACTTTTGCTGCTTCTTTATCTCTTGGTGCATCACTATCTCCACCAAAGCAAGTAACAGATATTTTTTCTGATGGAATATTAAGTACTTTAGTTAAAAACTCGTAACTAAATCTAATTGAATCTTGTTTAAAATAATCACCTAAAGACCAGTTTCCAAGCATTTCAAAAAAAGTTAAATGTCTATTATCTCCTACTTCATCTATGTCATTAGTTCTTACACATTTTTGGTAATCTGCAAGTCTTGTACCACCTGGATGTTTTTCTCCTTTTAAGTATGGTACTAGTGGTTGCATTCCAGCAGTTGTAAACAAAACTGTAGGATCATTTTCTGGTATTAATGGAGCACCAGATATAATAGTATGATTTTTTGATTTAAAAAACTCTAAAAATTTATTTCTTAATTCTATCCCTTTCATTTTTTTCCCTCACTTATCAGAGTAAATTATATCAAAAAAGCTTGTTATAGTCAATAATTCATATCATATACAAAATATTTTCTAATACTTTTAATCTATTTCATTATTAACTAGTGATTGTATAGAATTAGCTATTGCCTTTACATATTCTTCTTTTTGATTTAATATATTTTTTAAATCAGAACTAACATTTATATAGCCTAACTCTAACAAATAAGCCTCGCAAGCTTGATTAGAGTTATGATATGGATTTTCATCATACTCAGTATTTCTTCCGTCGACATATGCATTAGTTGCTATTCCTCCTGTTTCACGAAGCATGAATAAATAAGGTGTATCAGTAGTTATCGTGTATTTTTCATATCCCATTTCTTCTGCATAATCATCTGCCTCTTTAATTTGTGCACTTGTAAAATTATTTACATATATTCCCTCTTCAACCTTATTTGAATAATTAACTGAAGTATCTATATTTGTATTTTCTAAAATATTATTTACTAAAGTTCTTGCAAATCCATAATCAATATTACTTGGACAATATACTTCAAATCCGCCATTATATAATGTTATTTCATTACTATTTAAATGTAGTGAAAAACAATATTTAGACTTAACTAAATTTGGTATAACAGCTCTGCCGTCTAAACCATAAGGTGCTACATATACATCACTATCTCTTGTTAATTTTACTTTAAGTCCCATTTCTTCTAACTCACTCTTTAAAAGTTTAACATATTCTAAAACTATATCCGATTCATAATAATCATCTTTTACAGCTCCTGAATCTATACCACCATGTCCAGCATCTAAAGTTATATCATATATTTCTTCATCTGAAATGCTATCTTCACTTACAATAAATTTAATTAAATTCTTGTTATTATTATTTTCTTGTTTTATTACTATTTTATTATTAGTATCGTCCTTTGTTATAGTATAGTACTCTATATCATCATAGTTATCATTTTTATTAAAAGAAATATATTTACAATATGTTTCATCATTATTTAGCTCACTATTTTTTATTTTATAATTTAATTTTAATAATAACAGATATTCACCAGTACTAATATCATCTAAATATATTCCATCATTAATATTTTCAGATAATTTAAAATTTACGCTTCCATTTTCTTCATCTATTTCATAATCTAAATTATATTTAATCTCATCAGTTAAATTTTTTAAACACATTTCAAAATACACATCGCTTATACTTTGTATACCACATTCATTAAATATATCATGTACATTATTTAAAGTACCTTCTATATTAAAGTGAGTACCATAAACATAATAACTTGATATATCTGCAAAATAGCTTATATCTATATAATCTTCAATATTATAGTCTTTTAAATTAGAAGTTTCTATTACCTCATCATTAAGTTCATCATTTAAAACAAAGAATCTAAATACAAAAAATATTAATATAATTAAAATTATACTTATTATAATTATTCTTTTCATTAAATCCCTCCAACATAATTCTAATATAAAATTATGTATAAATTATGAAAAGAATGTGAAGTAAAAGAAAAACTAATCGCCATTAACTGACGATTAGTTACATATTATTTATTTGTTGCTTCTGTTATTTTCATAGCTGCAGTTTTTGCTTCATTTAGTAATGTATTATATGTATTTACAAGTTCATCTGTAGAAAATTCAATATATTCTCCATTAACTTTCCAATTATCTTTATTACTTGTTAAGAAATTAAGTATTTGCAATAACTTATCAAGATATGCATTATTTGCGTCTATTACACCAATATTTTTTGTAGCGTTTTCTCCTAAAGATACTATTTCAGTATATAAATCCATATATTTGCCTTCTAATCCAGCCTCAGTTGCTTTTTGTTTTTCATATTCTTCAGTAGATACTCTACTCAAAGTCTCTTTAACTTCATTTCCAAGTGATATAAGTGAATTTAATTTATCCTTTTGTTCAGTAAATTCTGGACCATTTGCTGCTATATTATCTGCTGATAACATATTATCTAATCCACTATTTTGATAACTTTCTGTTGCCTTATCAAGTGCATCATAATATTCTTTTAAATGTTCTTTTAATGCTTTTTCTACTTTAGCATATTCACCAGTTGTTTTTATAGTCATATCTACTTTAGAAGTTTCATTAATAGTATTTATCTCATCAAAAAGAGTTGCTCTTTGTTTTACAGTATTAAAGAAACTAAAAGCAAATATAGCTACAATAGCAATAACTATTACAACTATTACGATAATAAGTATTATTAGTTTAGTATTTGATTTTTTTTGATTTTCCATAAAAAATTCCTCCTATACATTAACTATCTATATAATACCCTTAATTTAGAAAAAAATCAATAGATTCATAAATAAATTAATGTTTATTTATATAATTTTCATATAATACAATTCCAACTGAAATAGCAACATTTAAAGATTCCGCTGAACTACTCATATCAATCTTTATTAGTTCATCGCATTTTTCTTCTACTAATTTGCTAACTCCATTTGCTTCATTACCAAATATAAAAGCTTTTTTAGAAGATAAATCAATATTTTTTAATCTTTTATTTGCTTTTAAACTAGTACATATTAATTTATAATTATGCTTTTTTAATAAGTCTACTTGACTCTCTTTTATATATATAACTTTTTGCCTTAATATTGATCCCATTGTTGAGCGTACTACTTTAGGTGAATAAACATCTACAGTACCTTCGATACAAATTATTGTTCTTATATCAAAAGCATCTGCAGTTCTAATAATTGTTCCAAGATTTCCTGCATCTTGTACTTTGTCTAGTAATAATATATCATTTTCTTCTTTTAAGATTTTTTCTATTTCATATTCTTTTGCTTTTAATACAACAAGTACTCCTTGTGTCTTTACTGTATCTGTTAAAGTTTCAAAAACTTCCTTTGATATGTTTAATACATTAATATAATCGTTTGGTTCGATTGCTTCTATTATCTTTAACAAACGTTCTCCACCATTTACTAGACTTAAGATTTCATCAGAATAAGCGATAAACAAAATGTCTATCGCTCTATCTGAATTTATAACTTCTTCAACAACTTTAACTCCTTCTAAATAAAAGCAATTATATTTTTGTCTAAACTTTTTTTCGTTTAGAGATTTAATAAATTTTACTTTCTCATTAGATTTACTAGTTATAATTTCCATTTTTAACTCCTATATTATTCTTGAGTAGTGTTGTCTGTTTCCGTCTCTGTATTTGTATCTGTACTCTCTTCTGTGGTTGTATCAGTATCTGTAGTTGTATCTTCTTCCTCTTCTTGTTCAGATGGGTCAATACCAGTTATTTCTTTTATTAATGCGTTTAATCCATCTACGTCTACTTGAATATTTTTACTATCACTTAAATCATTTATAAGTTTATTTACATATTCTTCTCTTTCAGATGAATTTTTTAATCTTCCATTTTCAACTTTTGATTCTAATTTTATAATATGATATCCAGCTGATGTTTCTACTAATCCATTATATATTTCACCATTATTTAATGTTTTAGCAGCCTTTACAAATTCTTCCATTGTAGTACCATTATCGCAGAATGTATATTTTCCAGCATCTTCTTTTGTTCCTGTATCTTCAGAAAATTCTTCTACAAGTGCTGCAAAATCTTCACCACTTTTTGCTCTTTGTAATACTTGTTCAGCTTTTGCTCTTACTTCAGCTTTACCAGCATCATCAAGTTCATCACCATTAGAATCTGTTAATTTAAATAAGATATGTTGTGTATTGTATTCATATAAATCTATTTCTTCAGAACCACTATATGATTTAATATATTCAAGAATTTGTTCATCAGTTGCTTCGTTTTCTAATTTTTCCATATAAGCTGTTATTAAATAATCATTATAATATAATTTCTTAACTCTAGCTATATCGATTCCTTGTGATCTAAATGAATCTAAGTTTTCTTCATTACTAAATACGGCTTCTATTTCATCTTTTTCTTCTTGTGTAAGTTCTACACCAGCCTCTTTAGCAGCTTTAGATAATATTCCATCAAGTGCAGCCTTTTGTGCAATTTGATCTGGAATTTCAGATTCAGGATATCCATAATATGTTAACATTTGTGCAAACATTGCATAATATACTTTATAATCAGCTTTTGTTACTGTTCCACCATCATATGAAACAACATAATCGATATTTACTTTATAAAAATAAAAACCAAAAATAGCAAAAGCTATTAATATTACTCCTATAACTATACCCATAATAATTTTAGTATCATTATTAGCAGTTTTCTTTACTTTTTTTACAAGTGCTTTTTCTTCCTTTACATCTAATTTCTTTTCTTCTTTTATTTCAGCTTTTTTTTCTTTCTTTGCTTCTTTTACTGCCTCTTTTTTATTCTCAATCTTCTCTTCTTTTTTTGATTCTTTTACTTTTTCATTTTTAGTTTCAATTTTTTCATCTTTTTTTACGTCTTTATCTTCTACTTTTTTATTTTTTCCCATCTTTCTACCCCATTTCTTCCTTCTTACTTTCTAATTTTTTTAATTCTAACTGTACGTTTATTAGTATATCATTTGAAACTTTATTTGTCAATCTTAATTTCAAATTAAGTGGCTCAAATAGTACAAAATCTCCCTTTGTTGTTACTTTATTTATTCCAAGTTTTCTACACATATTTCTAATCTCTACTATCTTTAATAAATTATCTGTTTCCTTTGGTATGTCTCCATATCTATCTAATAGTTCATCAATTAAATCCAGTATTTCATCATTATTTTCTATGTCAGCTATTTTTTGATACATAGATATTTTTTGAATTGGATCTTTAATATATTTATCACTAATATATGCAGATACAGCTAAGTCTATTTTTACATCTTTTTGTGCCTGTTTTACTAAATCTATATTTTCTTCATCATTTGCAATATCTAATTTTTCTTCTCTAATTGCTTTTTCAAGCAAAGATAAATACATCTCATATCCTACCCTTGCCATATGTCCATGTTGTTCTTTACCAAGTAAGTTTCCTGCTCCTCTTATCTCTAAGTCTCTTAATGCGATCTTAAAACCACTTCCAAATTCAGTAAAATCTCTTATTGCTTTTAGTCTCTTTTCAGAAACTTCAGATAATTGTTTATTCTTTTCATAAGTTATATACGCATATGCAAGTCTATTTGATCTTCCAACTCTTCCTCTTATTTGATATAACTGTGCAAGACCAAGTTTATCAGAGTCTTCTACTATAAGTGTATTAGCATTTGGGATATCTATTCCTGATTCAAATATTGTTGTACAAACAATTATATCTATATCATGATTTATGAATGAAAGCATAATATTTTCAATTTGCTCCGGATCCATTCTACCATGTGCTAAACCTATTCTTGCACTAGGAACTAGTTTTCTTATTCTTTCAACTATATCTTCTATCCCTTCAATTCTATTGTTTAAATAAATTACCTGCCCATCTCTTAATAATTCTTTTTCTATTGCCTCTTTTATAACATTTTCATCATACTCTAATACATAAGTATGTACTGGTAATCTTTCAAGTGGTGGTTCGGTAAGCGATGACATAGTTCTTATCCCCACCATAGACATATGTAATGTTCTTGGAATTGGTGTTGCAGTCATTGATAAAACATCTATACTTTCTTTTAATTGTTTTATGGCCTCTTTTGCTTTTACACCAAACCTATGCTCTTCATCAATTATAAGTAAACCTAAATCTTTAAAGAATACATCTTTTGATAATATCCTGTGCGTTCCCACTAAAACATCAATTTTTCCGTCTATTAAATCCTTTAAAATTTGTGTTTGTTCTTTCTTACTTTTAAATCTATTTAGCATCTCTACTCTTACGCCAAATTTTCCCATTCTATTTGAAAATGTTCTCCATTGTTGAAGAGATAAAACAGTTGTAGGAACTAAATATGCTACTTGTTTTCCGTCTACTACTGCCTTAAAAGCGGCTCTTAAAGCAACTTCTGTTTTTCCATATCCAACATCACCACATAATAATCTATCCATTATGTGTCCTGATTCCATCTCTTCTTTTATTTCTTTTACAGAACGTTTTTGATCCTCTGTTAATTCAAATTCAAAAGAATCCTCAAATTCTTTTTGCCAAGGTGTATCTTTTGAAAAAGCAAATCCCTCAGATTTTTCACGTTTTGCATATAACAATACTAGTTCTTTTGCAACTTCTTTTACATGTTCATTTACTTTTCGTTTAGTTTTTTCCCACTCTTTTGAATTTAAAGAATTAACTTTTGGTTTTGCATCATCATCACATATATACTTTTTAACATTATCAAGCTGATTTATAGGGACATAAAGCATACCTTTATTTGCATACTCTATTTTTATATAGTCTTTTATAACTTTGCTTACATCTATACTTTCAATTCCTCTATATATACCTATACCATGATTTTCATGTACTACATAATCTCCTATTTCTAAGTCTTCAAAACTATTTATGGCTTTTGCATTTTGTATTTCTTTTTTCTTTCTATGCTTTATAACATTAATACCTAAAACAGGCTCTGCTATTAATAAAATCCCCAATTTGTCACTTGAAAAACCAGTTGATAAAATTCCTTTTGCAATATATACTTTACCAGTTTCATATTTTTCTTTTACATATATATTTTCTAATATTTCTACATTAACTTTGTTATCAATTAAATAATTTTTTACTTGATTTATTCTATTTTCTGATGGAAATACTAAAAGAATATTTTTTTCTTTTGCTTTATTTATATCATGTAATAATATTTCAATACTATTTCTATAAAAGCAAGCTTCTCTTGCTCCAAAATCATAAACCAACTTAGTATACTTTTTTCCTGTTAACATCATATCTAAATATATACAATTTATTTTTGTAAGTTTTTCCTCTATCTCTTTAAATTCAATATATTTGTTAACAAAATCAGAATATATATATCCTCTTTCTTCTAATACTTTTATTGTTTCGTAATTTTCATAGTTTAGATTAATGGCTTTTGTACTACATTTTTCAAATTCATCTATAAATACATTATAGTCTTTAACATAGTCTAATATATTAGAACTTTCATCAACTATTAATTCAAAATATTTATCAATTATATTCTTAGTATTATCTTCTTTTATTTTTTCTATATCTTCTAATATATTTTCCTTTAATTCAGAAGATATATCTTTTCTATCTATCAATTCGTTTAATTTTTTTATAACTTGTTCTTTCTTTTCTTCCTTTACTTTAAATTCACTAAGTAATGTTATCTCCACACTTTCAACTTTTTCTATACTTCTTTGAGTAATAGTATCAAATGTTCTTATACTATCAATTTCATCACCAAATAATTCAATTCTATATGGATAATCATTATTTAAAGTAAATATATCAATAATTCCTCCACGAACTGCAAATTGACCTTTTCCTTCTACACTTTCTGTTTTTTCATATCCAAGCTCTACTAATTCTTTTACAAAATTTGTTAAATCTACTTTACTTTCTTGTTTTAATACTATATCTTTCTTTTTGTAACTATCCATCTTTTGCATTTTAACAAGTAATGCATCAATTGTAGTTACTACTATATTTTTTTCATTAGAAAGTATTTTGTCAATAGCATACATCCTCTGATTTTGTATTTCAGCACTTTGTGCTTCTATCTCATAATATTGTAAATTCTTAGCTGGGAAATATATTATTTCTAAATTACTAAAGAATTTTAAATCTTGCATTATTTTATTAGCTTGAATAACATTACTACATACAATAATAGATGATTTATTCCCACGACAAGTAAGCGCATATATTATATGCGCTTTAGTACTATCTGTAAGCCCTGTAATAGATACATTTGTAATTTCATCTGATTCTAAATTTTTTTGTATCTGTTTTATATCTTCATTTTCTAATATTTTATTAATAATTGGATACATAAATTCACCTTTTATTCTTTTACCATATTTAAAAGTTCATTTAACGATATAACTTGTATACCAAGTTCATTTGCCTTTTTTAATTTACTACCTGCATCTTCACCAGCTACTACAAAACTTGTCTTTTTTGTAACAGAAGACGAAAACTTTCCAGAATTTTCTTCTATTATTTCTGCTATATTTTCTCTAGTATATCCTTCAAAAGAACCAGTTACAACTATAGTTTTTCCTTCTAATATATTAGACTTTTTATTTGCAACATTTCCTTTTAAATTAACACCTGCTTTGTCAAGTTTTTCTATTATCTCTTTAGTCTTATCTTTATTAAAGAATTCAACTATAGATTCAGCCATTATCATTCCAAAATCGTTTAATGAATTTATTTCTTCAACACTTGCATTCATAATTTCATATATATCTTTGTAATTTTGAGAAAGTATTTTAGCAGCCTTTTTACCTATATGCCTTATTCCAAGTCCAAATATTAATTTATCTAAAGTATTACTCTTACTTTTTTCAATAGCATTTATTAAATTAGATGCTGACTTATCTTTAAATCTTTCTAATTTATATATTTCATCATATGTAAGATAGTAAATATCTGAAACATCTTTTAATAGTGATGCATCTATTAATTGTTCAACTATATTTTCGCCCATACCAGAAATATCCATACAATCACGTGATGCAAAGTGAGTGATACTCCTATATGTAAGTGCTGGACATTCACTATTTGTACATCTTAATGCCACAATATCTTCTGCATCTTCTAATTCTTCTCCACAAATAGGGCAAACAGATGGTTTTTGATATTTTGCCTCATTACCAGTTCTTTTTTCTTTTAAAACTTCAACAACTTCTGGAATTACATCACCTGCTTTTTCTATAACAACGTAGTCCCCAATTCTAATATCCTTTTCTTCTATATAATCAAAATTATGAAGTGTTGTTTTTGATATTACTGAACCTGCTACTCTAACTGGTTCTAATATTGCAAGTGGTGTTACTTGTCCTGTCCTTCCAACTTGAAGTGAAATATCAAGAATTTTTGTTTCTTTTCTTTCTGGTGGATATTTATATGCAACAGCCCATTTTGGTACTTTAACTGTGCTTCCCATTTCATTACGATAATTTAAATTATCTACTTTTACAACAGCACCATCTATATCATAAGGCAACTTTTCTCTCATATCACCAATTTTTGAAATTGCATTTATTACCTCTTCCTTAGTTTCGCATAATATAGAATATTCAATAACTTTTACTCCTATGCTTTTTAAATATTCTAATTCTTTTTTATCACTATCAAAATTAAGACCTTTTAATACAGCAAATACAAATATACTTAAATTTCTTGATTTTACAAGCTCAGGATCAAGTTGTCTTAAAGTTCCAGCAGCTGCATTTCTTGGGTTTGCTAATAGTGGCTTTCCTTTTTCTAATAATTCATTATTTATATTATCAAATTCTTGTCTTGGTAAATATACCTCTCCTCTTATTTCAACATCATCATTTGATAATAATTTTTGTGGTATATCTTTTATCATTTTTATATTTTGTGTAACGTCTTCTCCTACAAAGCCATCTCCACGAGTAGAACCTCTTACTAATACACCATTTTTATATTCAAGAGAAACAGATAGACCATCAATTTTTGTTTGTACTAAAAACTTTGTTCCTTTACCAAATTCTTCAATAACTTTATCAACAAAATTTTCAACTTCTTCATATTCAAATACATCTTGTAAACTTTGCATTTGAACTTCATGTTCTACCTTTGCAAATATATTTTTACCTCTTCCACCAATTTTTTGAGTTGGTGAACTAGCAACTACTAATTCTGGATGCTCTTCTTCTAATTTTTTTAGTCTATATGTAAGTTTATCATATGCATAGTCAGATATTTCTGGATTATCTTCCTCATGATACCTTTTATTATAATATTCTATTTGTTTTCTTAAATTCTTTATTTCTTTTTCTACTTCTTTTATATCTTCAATTTTTTCACCAAATAAATTTACTTGAACATCTTCTTTTTCCATAACAACAACTCTCCATAAAAACAAAAACATCACATGTAGTGTAAGTAACTAAAATAGTACTTACACTTTTTAAAGGATTATATTGCTTATATTTTACTATATCTAGTTTCTTTTTGCAAGAAAACGTTTAAAATTTAAAACAATAAAAAAAGGGGATACCCCCCAAAATTTAATTATAAATAATAAATTTATTAATTTGCATAAGTATGTGTAACAATATTTTTAATTCCGTAATCATAGTTTATTTTCCAATTTTTTATATATAATTTATATTCATTTGTTACAGTTTGTACTATTCTTTCATTACTTTTTATTTCTAATTTTACTGTTAATACATTATTATATACATTATATATAGAAGATAATATTGCTTCATTTTTCAGATTTTCTTCCATTCCTTCCATACCTTTTAATATATTCTTATTTTCTTCTTTAAAATACTGTTTAGTTATTAAATTTTTAAATATAGATTCATCTAACTTTAAAACATTTTTATATTCATCATAATCTTCCATAAAATCATTATATATTTTTTTTAATGCCAAAACTTGATTCTGTTCATCTTCCAAAATCTTTTTATCAATAAATACCTTACCTATAACTAACAATACTATTAATAAAATAACAACTAATACAACTATTAATACCTTCTTTTTCATAATTCCCCCTTATAATAATTATATTAAACTATAAACTTTTTTCAATTAATTCCCATGCTTTTTTTACGTCCTTTTCTTCTGTTATTTCAATCCCTAATTCCTTTATATAGTTATACATATTTTCTTTTTCTAATCTAATTTCTTCATTTGTTTTATTAGAAAAATCATTTTTATTTTCATATTCTATTAAAACTCCTATATCATTTCCATATTGAAATGCTAATTCTATACCATTTTTCTCCATAACTAAAACATTATATTTTACTTCTACCAATTCTTCAAAGTTTAGGCATTCAAATAATTGTTTTGCACTTTCTAGACTATTACACTCAACATTAACTTTTTTCTCAGATATAACATTTCCATTATCATATACCTTATTTTTATATGATATCTTTTTAAACTCTTTTCCATTTACATTTAAATAACGTAGTAATACAGAATTTGATAATATATATTGTATATTTTCTTTATTTAATTTATCTTTTAATTGAGTCATATATACATCATCAACATTACTTTCTCTAATATTTTTAAAGCCTAATTTTTCTAACTTTATTATAGCTTTATCTAGTGGTTCTTTAACTCTTACTGTTATTTCAATTTGTCTCATTTTTAATCTCCCCTACATCATACTTTTATAATTATCATTAAAAGCACTAAACCATCTATATGATTTAGTGCTTTTAAACATCCTATTTAGCTTCAATTATCTCAAAATCATATGCATTTGAAACGTCAGCTGTAGTACTTGCATCTATTTTTGTAGTAGCCCCAGCTTTTACATCTCCAAGATATGCATTTAAAGTTGCATATTCACTACCATCCTTATTTAAGAATCTAATTACAATTCTTTGACTAGTAAAGTCTTTACCACTGGTATTTTCTACAGTTGCATTAAAATCAGTCATTCCTTCAGCTCTTGTATAAAGATTAATATCTTTTATTACCATACCAGCATATTGTTTTTCTTCCTTTAACTTAGCAGAATTGTTTATCTTTTCTCCATCTTTTATCTCTACATTTTCTTTGTTATTCATATCAATTAAAGAATTAGAGTTATTGTTAGTTGTATTTTGTCCTTGTTCTGTTTGATTTGTATTATTGTTTTGTTCATTATTTTCTTCTTTATTCTTATTCAAAAGAATAGAACCGATAATTATAGCTGCAATAATTACAATAAGTATTATTACTACAAATAATTGATCCCTTGTAAATAATCTATTAACTCTTCTTTTCTTTGCTTTTCCTTCTTTTTTTACTTTTCCTTTGTTTCCACTCATAATAACCTCCTATTAATTATATATAAAATTGTATCACATATTTTTTTTAATTTCAACAATTATAGCTTATTAAATTTTTTTACTCCCCAAGTATTAATTAATAAATAAAATAGAGCATTTATTAATAATAGTATTCCACATATTATCATTACAAATACATTTATACTAATAGTATATGAAGCGATAAAATATATAATAGGCATTACCATTATAACTACCATTGGTAGCATTACACAAAGAAAGGAACTTAAGCTTTGTTTTACTACCTGTGTTTCATTAATGTAATTTATTTTTGGATATTTTAAATTAATTATAATACCAAACTCACCTACAAATATACTAATTAATATTTCAAATAATATACCAATTAATAATTCTGTTAATGTAAGATTAAATGTAAAAAATACTATAACAAGTGAAATTATAGATATTGGTAATATTACCAATATATTAAATAATACTTTGCTTTTTAACACTTTTTTTATATCAACTGGTAAAGTTTTTAAAATCCATAAATTTTTCCCCTCTAAAGAAATAGAAGAACCCGCTGTATTTGACATTAACATTGTAAATGCAATTACCATTATTATAAATGGGAAAATTGTAAGTCCCATTTGTGCATTTTGTGAAGTATTAAATAATTCGTTCATAATAGTAGTTTTATCAATAAATATCGTACTTCCTGCAAATAGTATCAAAAGTATCATTCCAAAAAAAGTATTAACAACATACACAGGAATCGATATATATCTTCTAAATTCTTTTTTTATTAAAGTTATAGTTATATCATTTGTTTTTTCAAATTTAACTTCTCCTTTTTTCTTTACCTTCTTAATTTCTTTTAATCTATTAATTATATTTTTATATCCTTTTGAAAGTATAAAGCAAAATACAAAAAATAATATTATATTTAAAACTATATATGCTATTAGTGCTAATATATTTGAATTATACATTGCCTTAAATAACAATCCTGGGAATATTAATATATTGTTTAACACCATATCTATTGTTTCAACATTGTTAATAAATATTGTACCAAAATTTTGTATTTGCGAAACTCCAACAAATACAAGTATAAACATAATAAATGTCACTATTGTTTCAATTATTTTTTTACTATTTACTTTTGATGACACAAATGCAATTATATATCCAACAATTGATGACAGTACGGTTGGTATAAAAGGTAGAAATATTACTGATATAACCGCTCCAAGTATATATGCTATCGTTATTTGTGATGCCATACCATATATAAATAGTGATGGTGCATATATTAATATTGTTAAAACATAATTTACACTAAGAAGTGTAAGCATTCTACTTGCAAGTATAGTTTGTGGTTTAAGTGGCATAGAAAATAGCATATCGTTATCTGACGAATCAAATAACATTGATTTTACTCTATATATTGAAAACATAAATATAAAAAACTGTGTTACTAGGTAAAATAACATTGGTATATACTGTTCAAGATTATACTCTTTAGCAAAAGATGTTGCAAGATAAGAATATAATGCTGAATAAGCAATTACCACAACTGATACTAATAATGCTAAAATAATATTAAAAATTGTTTTTGGTATATTTGAACTACTAAATTTTTTATTAAATTTGTAATTATTAACAGTAATATTTTTAAAAAGAATCCATAATTTACTTTTCATCTTTAATCAACTCCAAAAATACTTCTTCTAAGCTTTCATTACCTTTTACTTCTTCGACAGTTCCATATGTAATTAATTTTCCTTCTTTAATAATACCTACCTTATCACATAATTTTTCAACTACTTCAAGTACATGTGATGAAAAGAAAATAGCTGCTCCTTCCTTTGTTATTTCTTTCATGATTTCCTTAAGTGTAAATGATGCTTTAGGATCAAGACCAACAAAAGGTTCATCTAATATAAGTAGTTTAGGAGTATGTATTAATGCAGATATAATAACTAACTTTTGTTTCATACCATGAGAATATGAACTAATTAAATCCTGTAACTCATTTTTTATTTCAAAAGCTTCAGCATATTTATTTATACGCTCCTCCCTTGTTTTTTTATCTATTTCAAATATATCTGCTACAAAATTAAGATATGAAATACCTGTTAAATTTTCATATATATCTGGATTATCGGGTATATATGCTATATCTTTTTTACATTTTAATGGTTCATCTTTTATACTATTTCCATTTATATATATATTTCCATTATCAAATTCTAAAATTCCAACCATACACTTTATTGTTGTTGTTTTACCTGCTCCATTATGCCCTATAAATCCAAAGATTTCTCCATCTTGTACCTCTAAATTTAAGTTATCAATAGCACTTTTATCTCCATATTTTTTTGTTAAATTTTCTATTTTTAACATAACTACATCTATCCTTCCTTATACATAAATAACAATTATTACAAATATAGTATACAACAACATTATTAAATAAGCAATAAAATTAAATATTTAGTCAAACTTTTTTAATATATAAATCAAAAATTATTTAATATCACTATTTTATAGTTTGTTTTTATTAATTTTGTATAACATTATTAACGCAAAAGAGACCACAATTAAGTAGTCTCTTTTACTGGATTAATGCTCTCTATTATTCTAGTTTAGAATTAGTTTATCAACTCTTTAATAATTATTTCTCTTAACTTTGCTAAATCCTTAGAATTTACATTACGCATTGCATATATTATTGCCATCCAATTTTTAGAATTTAAAAGTTTATTTGCCTCTTCCGGTGTTAGTTCCCTTAAAAAATATAATAAATCACTTACATTTTTAATTTCTTGTCTTGTTGTTTCAAAAGTTTTTATAATTATTTGCTCCTTTTCTTTAATTAAATTAAATAGCAGTATTTGTTATATTCATATTATATGTTTATGTATATATCTTGTCAAGAATAATCTACAATGAATTATTAAGCCAATATTATAACCTATTTTGTATATTGCAAATATATCAAAATTATGTTAAAATAAATAGAGTTTAAATTAGAATATGAAAGGAAATTTGTTATGTTGCAAACAATAATGGGACAAGCTCGTAGAGCAATAGATGATTTCAATATGATTGACGAAGGAGATAAAATTGCAATTGGACTTAGTGGTGGAAAAGATAGCCTAACGCTTCTTCATGCTCTTTACTATTTAAGAAAATACTATCCAAAGAAGTTTAATATAATGGCAATAACAATACATCCTGGTAGTGATACCTTTAAAACAGATAAACTAGAAGAGCTTTGCAAAAATTTAGGAATCGAATATGTTGTTTACCATTCAAATATTGCTCAAGTTGTATTTGATATACGTAAGGAAAAAAATCCATGCTCATTATGTGCTAATATGAGAAGAGGAATGCTAAACAGCATAGCTATAGAAAATGGATGTACAAAAATTGCTCTTGCGCACCATAGTGATGATGTAATCGAAACATTACTTATGAGTATATTTTTAAATGGAAAAATTCATACTTTTTCACCAGTTACATATCTAAGTCGTAGTGATGTAAAAGTTATTAGACCATTTGTATATGTAAGTGAAAAAGACATACGAATTACAGCAAAAAAGAATAATTATCCTATCGCAGGAAAATGTTGTCCAAGGGATGGATTTACAAAACGTGAATATATGAAAGATTTAATTACTTCTTTAAAGAAAGATATTCCTAAAGTAAAAGAACATATCATGGGAGCAGTAAGAAGGTCTGACATTCAAGGTTGGAAATTACCTACTGATGAAATAAAAGAAAAAGATAATAAATAACAAAAAAGTACCATATTTTATTTTATGGTACTTTTGTTATTTGCCTAAATTATATTTATTCTTTATCCTTTTTATCGTCATCAAAATTTAAATTAAGCTCAATTTTATTTTCTTCATTATTTATATCTTTAAGATATTCTTCGTATTTTGATTCAACGTCTTCTTCATCTTCGATTGTATTGTCTTCTTCTGGATTTTCGTTATTTAATTTATTTAGATCTAATTTAAGCTCAACTTTAGGTTCATCATATGTATTATTTATTTCTTCATGATTAACAATTTCTTCAGGTACATCTTGTTCTAGAGGTAATTCTGTATTTATTGCACCGCTTCTACTTCTTACATTTTTTTCAGTGTCTATATTTTTGTTTTTATCACCATCAAAGTTATTTTCTTTTTTGTTTTGTTTTCTATATAAATATACAATTTGTATAAATTCAACAATTATAAATATATACATTATAATTACTAAAGCATTATTTTTTATTACTTCTATAATAGTATCAAGTTTTGAAGGGCCATTTTCTTCATCAACTAATTTTATATCTTCATCACTATTACTTAAAGCATCTACTGTTTCATCTTTTACTACTTTTATCTTGTATTCTTTAGTAGTACTTCCATCTACAGATGTAACCTTTATTACAATGTTATTTTCCCCTACAACCAGTTCATCATTTCCTGTTATTTCAACTTTAGCTTCTTCAATCTCAGGAAAAGTTAATATTTTTAAAGTATTAACATCCATTCCTACAGTTCCACAGTCATATTCAAAAATCTCTTTTGAAAATTCTGGTGATAGTTTAGCATTCTCTACAATTAAATTTTCAAGATATGAATTAGACTTATCTGGATCTGCTGATTTAGTTACAACAATTGTATATGTTTTCTTTGTACCGTTTTCTGCAGTAACAGTAATATATACATTATTATCTCCATCTTTTAAGTTAGTATTTCCAGATACAGATACTCTTGCTCCTGAATGTTCCGCTCTTGCTGTAACTTTAATACTATCAACATTTTCACCTACACTTAAAGTATATGTAGTTTTGTTTCTATTAAAATTAGGTGTTAATCCTTCATAATTTACTTGTAATGATTTTAAATACGCATTACCACTTTTTGTAGCAGTAGTTGTATTATTGTTACTATTACTACTATTATTGTTGTTATTACTTCCACCATTATTTTGATTGTTATTATCATTATTATTATTAGGAGGAGTAACTGCCTTTTCTTTTACAGTAACAGCAACATCTTTGCTATATTCAACATCTGCTAAATCTGTATCAGATACATCAATTGCTTTTATAGTAATTGTTGCTGTTCCAGGAGTAGCAGTACTTAATTGTAAAGTATAACTTCCATCAATCCATACACTAGTAGATTCAAATATTTTACTATTTGTAGAAGTGATTTCAAATCTTCCAGCACAAGAATTAGTTGTTATAGTTACGCTAGCAGGACTTCCTACATCAACAGAAATATTAGTGGAACTAATCGATACAGTGCCTGCTGCAAATATATTGTTTCTACTTAAAGTAATCATCATTACTAAGAAAGATATTGCAAAAAGCATAAACTTTAATTTATTTTTTTTCATATTTCCCCCTATTTTTGTTCTATAAAACTTATTTCCATTATATGATTTTTTACTACCATATAATCTTTTGAATTAATTTGTTTATCTTCTTTTAAATCTGCAACTAAAAAGTACATTCCATCTAAAATACTAGTTTCCATTATATGATTTTTTATTGCCATATAATCTTTTGATGATATTTTTCCATCACCATTAACATCTCCATATATAATTATACTATATTCATGAATAATATTACCATCAGTATCTGTTGCAATTACTTTTGTTCCAGTTCCTATAACATCATCAGCTTTTAATTCATTTCCATTATTATCTTTTATAGTGATATTTAATTTTGAAATAAATTTATCTTTAATATCACTTAATTTTGTACCTGGTTCTACATTTGATATGTATTTTGTATTACTATCATAGTTTAAACTATTATCAATAAATACTTCATTATTTTCTATATCTATTACATTAATAGTAGCTGATACTTCTTTTTCCATATCTTCTGTTTTAAATGTTATTTTTGTAGTTCCACTATTTTTTGCAATTACTTTTCCATCACTATATTCAGCAATATTTGTATCGTCTATCTTTACAGTATATTTTTTATTAGTTGCATTTTCTGGTAAAACAGTAGGTAAAATTTCTATACTCTCACCTTTTATTACTTGATAATTGTTTTTTGGCAATGTAATACTTTCTACATTAAAGTCAACTGTTATTTTACAAGTTGCAGTCTTACCTTGATCCTTTGTTCTTACTGTTATTACAGCTTCACCACCATTTTTAGCAGTAACTTTACCTGTGTTATCAACAGTTGCCACATTTTCATCGCTTGAGCTAAATTCTACATCTTTGTATTTTGCATCTTGTGGTTCTACTGTTGCTTCAAGATTAAATTCTTCTCCTTTTTTCATTCTCTTTTCATTTATATTTAATTTTACATCTGTAACTTCAATATAGTTTTCAATTTTTAATTTACAATTTGCTGTTAATCCTTGATCTTTTGTTTTTACAGTTATTGTTACCTCACCAAGAGATTTTGGTGTAACAAGACCATTCTCATCAACAGTTGCTATATTATTATCACTTGAATACCACTCAACTTCTTTATTTTTAGCATTATCTGGTTTTACAGTAGCATTTAGTTTTAAAGTTTCATCTATTTTTATAACTTTTTCTGCTACATCTAAAGATACACTTTCAACTTTTATATATGTTTCTATATCTTTTGTACCATCTCTAAATACATAACCTTCCATACCATTATCAAGTCTTACTTTATCCCATTGTGTACTTTTACTCTTTGCTATTCTTGTCATTTGTGTTCCATTAGGAAGTGCAGTTATAATACTATAATTTGTTCCAGGTCCTGTTCTTACATTAAGACCTATATCTGAATCAACTTGAATTCTTGTATTATCTTCTTCATAATCACTTTCTGGTACTTCAGGACTACCAGGATAAGGTGAAGCATGTACAGGCATATTTTCATATACTGGTATTTTAAATTCATATGTTTCATTTAATAAACCAGCTTTTTCATAAGCTCTTTTTGTCATTATAGATTCACTGGTTGGTGCTAATATATTTTGCATATATTGATATGCATAAAGAGCAATAGCATTTCCTTCATTGTTTACATCCCACTTTTGGAAATAAGTAGTATTTTGTCCCCACTTAATCCAATTATTTCTTAAGGCATCCACACCACCATCAATTGATGCTTCAGGAGTTGTCCAACCCATAGTTTTAGCATACCTTAATCCATTTTCAATTGCTCCTTGTCCATTTGAATTTGAAGATGCACCTATATTAAAGAAATTATATAACCCCTCAAGTCCAGGATATGAACCATTAATTGATTGATTATATATAATATCTCCACCTGTTTCTTGCTTTATTCTTGAAGCAATATGTGTTGCACTAACATTATATTTTTGAGCCTTTTCAAGAATAATTTGTGAATATGTTTTTCCCATATTTATCATATTTCCAGCATTTTTATATTCACTTCTTTGATACATTGAAGTACCATAAAGAACTTTTTCTATAGCTTCCTTTGTATGTGCTGTACTACTATAATTTAATGTTTCAAATTGGAAAATTTCATCTTCAGTTAAATGGTTTCTTGGATCAAGCATATATTTTACTGCCTCTTTAGAAGCTATTACAAAGTTTCCATCTTTATAATAGTTCTTTCCATCTTTTTTCCACTCCGGCCCATAAGAATCAGGTACTAAGCTAATAGATTCACTTACTTCATAAGATTCATGAGTAACTACCTCATTCCAATCAAGTCCAGTATATACTGCTTTAAAAATCCAATTAGGATGCTTTGCCTTTAAAGCATCGATATACGGTTTATAACTATCTGGGAAGTCATCTCTTGTCTGAGAGATTGGAAAATTTTCCTTATCATAACGTTTTGCATAAGAAAAACCAGACATATTTAATATCATTGATAAAATTAAAATAGAACAAATAAATATTTTACTTTTTCTACCTTTATTTTCATATTTCATTTTTTTACCCCTTATTTTTTTTTAAAATATAATATTACATGTAAAATTATATCATAAAACATATTAAAGTCAAAGTATTTTTATATATTTTTTAAATATTTTACTGGTAATTTATTCTATATTATATTTAGAACTATCAATTAAAAATATGTTTTCATATAATACAGTATAAAATTTGACATTTTACAAATTTTATATTATTCTATATCTAGTTTATATTTTTTATGGAGGTGAACTTAAAAAATTATATAAATGAGCGCATGGATGCATAGCATTGACGAGGTTGATAAGTGTCGAATATCAGCGGATCTTATCACGGTATATTTAGTATCGTTATATATAGGCAAAAAGTAAAATCTTTTATTACTACAAATTCTATATAATCTAAATAAAAATTTGTACATTGAAAATAATATAAATATAGGAGGATTTAATATGTGTGGAATAATACGGTTATAATGGTCCAAAAAAAGCTAAAGAAGTTATAATAAATGGACTAAAAAACTTAGAATATAGAGGATATGACTCTGCAGGAATCGCAATAAATGAAAACGGTAAAATTAATTTATATAAAAAGAAAGGTAAACTTTCTAATTTAGAAAACGAACTTTCTACTAAAGATATAAATTCAAATACTGGAATTGGACATACAAGATGGGCTACTCATGGTATACCTAATGAAATAAATGCCCATCCACATATGGTAGGTAATGTAACTTTAGTACATAATGGAATAATAGAAAATTACAATGAATTAAAATCATATCTTATACAAAAAGGGGTTAACTTTAATTCACAAACAGATACAGAAGTTGCTTGTGCATATATAAACTATGTATATGAAAATATGAAAGATTTTAAAGATGAAAATGAAAGAAAATTAAAATCTATTTTAAAAGCTTGTATGGATTTTAGAGGTTCATATGCATTTGGAATAATTTTTAAAGATACTCCAGACGTTATATACTCAACTAGAAAAGATAGTCCACTTGTAATTGGGCTTAGTGATGAAGGTAATTTTATAGCTTCTGATATTTCTGCTATTCTTGATTATACAAAAAAATATATATTATTAGATTTTATGGAGTTTGCAAAAATTGAGAAAGATAATGTGACAATATACAATAAGAAACTAGATATTATAACTAAGAAAATTAATGAAGCTACTTGGTCTGCAACAGAATGTAAAAAGAATGGTTATGAGCATTTTATGTTAAAAGAAATAAATGAACAACCAAGTGCAATTAAAAATGTATATAGCAGATTTTTTGAAAATAAAGATGAAAACTATAGCAAAGTAGACTTTTCAAAATATACTAATATACATATAGTAGCTTGTGGTAGTGCAATGCATGCAAGCCTTATTGGTAAGTATTTATTTGAAAATTACGCTAATATTCCTACTACTGTAGAAATTGCTTCTGAGTATAGATATAAAAAATTATTGCTTAGCTCTTCTACTTTAGTTATTATAGTTTCTCAATCAGGTGAAACTGCTGATAGTTTAGCGGCTCTTAGAATTTCAAAAGAAAATAAAGCTACTGTGCTTGGTATAGTTAATGCTGTTGGTTCTACAATAGCAAGAGAAGCTAATATAACTATATACACTCATGCTGGACCAGAAATTGCCGTTGCAACAACTAAAGGATATACAACTCAAGTTGCAACATTTGCTTGTCTTGTAATTAATGCAATGAAACAAAAAAATATTAAATATGATTTTACTTTAGAAAATGAATATAATAACATTGATAAAATTATAAAATCAGTAATTGATAAAACTAATGAATATAAAGATATTGCAAAGAGTTTAAGTAATAGAAATGATATTTTCTTTATAGGTCGTGGAAATGATTATAATATGTGCATGGAAGGATCTTTAAAATTAAAAGAAATATCATATATACATTCTGAAGCATATCCAGCTGGCGAATTAAAACACGGTACTATTTCTTTAATTGAAGAAGGAACACCTGTTATAGCTATAGCAACAGATAAACAGTTATATGAAAAAACTGTTAGTAATATAAAAGAAACTAAAGCAAGAGGAGCATTTACTATATTTATTACTACTGAAGAATTTAAAGATACATACACAAAAGACTTTGCAGATATCACTTTATTTTTACCTACAACAAGTCTTTTTAATGAAGCAATTATTATTGTAACTGCTTTACAACTAATAGCATATGAAACTGCAAAACTAAGAGGCTGTGATATTGATAAGCCTAAAAACTTAGCAAAATCAGTAACTGTTGAATAATAAAAATATGTCTAGGGAATACGTTTTCTAGACATATTTTTATTTATTATTTTATATTTATTTCTCCTTTATCTATTTTTTGATTTTTTGCAATAAACTGTAATCAAAGAATCAAATATTTAAAATATCGTTATCTGCTTATATTTTACAAATTACTCAAAGAATTATAGTAATTTAGAGCAGTTTATGATATACTATTATTAAATTTTTAAGAAAGGAGGAAAAAAATATGGCAGATGTAAAGCAACGAATGCTAGATATTGTTAATTCTGTACCTGATGATTATTTCGATGGTTTAAAACCTACAGAAATGGTATTTAAACTCATGTTTGAATATATAGACAGATATGGTGAAGATGAAACAACTATCATTCCAGGTACAAATAAACATTTAAATAGAGAAACTTTAAAAGAAATACTTGAAGGCAAAAATCCAAATTAAAAGGAGGTCGATATAAATGGATTTTATGAAAAAAACTTTAAATCAATTCAGTAATCAAGAAAATACTCTATATAATATTATTTACGATTTATTTTTCTTTGCAAAACTACAAGAAAGTGAAGATAATATAAAAAGCGGTAAAGCTTGTAAATTAGAAGAGCTAAAACAACATATTGATGAATTGGAGGCAAAATATGCAAATAATAATATCAAATGATGTAAAGTCTGCAATTACAGATATATTTGAATATTCATATAACATTTCAGCAAATTATGCTAACAAAATAGTTAATAAAATATATGATGCAATCTATGATTTACAATATTCACCTTATATTGGTAGATATGTCCCCGAACTTTTAGACAAGCATTATCGAGAACGAATTTGTGAAAAATATAGAATTATCTATTATGTTTCACAAACAAACAATACAATTTATGTCAGATACATATTTTGCTCAAGACAAAATTCTAATTTATTTTTTGAAGTCCATAAAAAAGAAATTTTTGATTTTTTGAATCGTTTATTTAATTAAATTCTTTTTAGTAAAATTCCAAACTCACAACATTTCATATTTCCTTTATTATTTTTTACCAAATTAGTTATAATAAATTAATTTTATTTTACTATTACATAATTTCCATCTTCATTTTTTAAAGTATATACTTTTGTTTCTAACTTAAGCTTATCTATACTACCATTATCTATTTTATTAGTTATATATGTAGCTTGAGTTTCAGGGTCAAGCATCTCTTCACTATCAGTATTTTCAATTTCTATAGTCCTATTTTTGTCGTAATATAACTTTGTATACATTTTACCTTCTATACTTTCAGTATCTGTATATTGATTACAATAAACTCTATAAAAAGATACTTCAACTCTATCATTATATTCCTTTATTTCATAAGGTACTTCTAAAGTAAAATCTATTGACTCGCCTGCAAAGCCAATTGGCATTACTACATAATTTTCATTTTCTTTATCATATGTATTCTCACCTACTACATTTCCATGAGTAAGCTTAGTATCTTTTCCAAATAATGATTTTGCTACAGATTCAAAATCAGCTTTAGTTATATAATTCCCAGTATAATCCTCTGATACTCTAAGTAATCCAGAATATTTATCTGTATCTGTTATTATTGTTATATATGTAAACAATAATTTAGCTTTATTTGAAAGACCATTACTATCAATTTCATTATAAAGCATATCAGAATATATATTTGATATTTTAAATTTTTCTAATATTCTTAATCCTACTCTACTATTTAATACAATATTTTGATATTCATTTTTAGTATCAGTATTAGAATTATTTTCATTACTATTATCTGTATTTGTATTTTCATTAACAATCTCATTTTTTGGTTCTTCATTATTTACAATATTGTTTGTAATTATATACCCTAAACAAGCAAGCCCACAAACACATATCACTATTATTATACCTATAATTGCTTTTCTTTTCATATAATCCCCCCATTAAATTCCATTTGTCATAGTATCAGTATATACTTGACTAAATAAATAAAAATTATCTATATCTTTGATATTAAAAGAAAATGTTTTATTAATTTCACATATAACTACATACTTAATAGCTATTATAGTAGCTTCTGTAATTTTTATGTATCTTCTTTTATCTAAATTTTTAACACAATCACTACAGCAAAATACATTACTTACATAATCATAATATACCCCCTCATTTGCAAGCATTTCTCTATCTTCTTTAAATGCTTGTCCACACATATTACATTTATCAACTCGTGGACTAAATCCAAGAAGAGTAAATAATTTAACTTTAAAAGCAGCAACCACGAGTTTTGGATCTTTATCTATATTTTCTAATACATAAATAGTATTTAATAATAACCTTAATATTTCAGAAGTATCTTGATTTTCATCCGTAATTGTTTGTAAAATCCTTGTTAATTCAAAACCTATTTGTAAATTATCAAAATCAGTTCTAAATTTATAAAATGTCTTTATAACAGATGCTGAATTTACATAGTAAAAAGTATTACTTCTTGAGAGTACAAATTCGCTATAAACAAGATATTGACAATTAGCAAGTATCGGACTTTTTGTTCTTTTACAACCTTTTGCCATACATGAAATTTTACCTAATTTATCTGTAAGTAATGTTATTATCTTATCATTATCTTTATAAGGAGTTTCTTTTATAACTATTCCCTTTACCTTGATTAAATCCATCTAAAAAATCCCCTTCATTTTCTTGTACATTTATATTAGCATCTAAAGACATAAATTTTTTATACTCTAAATAACTATTAATATTACCTGTCTTTAAAAAAGTTTCCCATGCGATTTTTTCATACATATAAATCACCTTCTAATTTTATTTTATGCATTTAAAAATGCGATATACAACTAATTTTATCTTCTTTTGTAGCATTATAGTATTTTAGAATATAAATATCTTAATTAATTAATTTTATTTTTTAAATTATTTAAATATAAATCATTATCTTGCCAATTTTCTCTTACTTTTACCCAAAGTTTTAAATTAACTTTATCATCTAACATATTTTCAATTTCTTTTCTTGCCTGTGTACCAATCTTTTTAAGCATAGTACCATCTTTTCCAATTATTATTGCTTTATGTGTTTTTTTCTCACAAATAATGTTTACATCAATATCATAAACACTTTTCTTTTCTATATTTTTTCTTTTCTTAAATTTTTCCACTTCAACAATAATACCATGTGGTACTTCTTCTTCAAGATTATTTAAAGCCTTTTCACGTATAATCTCTTCAATTATTTCTCTTTCAGATATATCAGTTATATCATCATCTGAATATATTTTTTCACCTTCTGGCAGATATTTTTCAATACTTGAAATTAATATATCCAAACCATCTTCTTTATATATAGAAATTGGTACTATTTCAGCAAAACTTCCACCAATACTTTTCATATATTCATCATATAAAGAAATTATATTTAGAATTTTTGATTTTTCGATTTTATCAATCTTATTAATTGCAAGTATAACTTTAGTTTTAGTTTCTACTATTTCTTTCATTATATTTTCACTAGCAACATCTATTTTTGGCTTACTAGCATCTACTAAATATATAATGACATCAACAGAATTTATACTATTTTCTACTCCTTTCATCATATATTCACCAAGTTTATTCTTTGGCTTATGAACACCAGGAGTATCAGTAAATATCATTTGCGATGTTTTTGTTGTTATTATCCCTTTTATATTAAATCTTGTTGTTTGTGGTTTTGGAGTAGTTATTGCTACTTTAAATCCAACTAGTTTATTGACAAGTGTTGACTTACCAGCATTTGGCTTACCAACAACAGAAATATAGCCTGTTTTAAACATTATTTAAATCTCCTTTACACACTTTATTATATCAAAAAAAACATTAAAATACAACTTCTAGGGTATATTATTTATACCAAAATGAAATATAAAAGGTAATCAAATATTAAAAATTTGATTACCCTTTCTTATCATTATTCATCCCATATTATTGCTTTATCACCATATATACATCCCCATGGTGAACCTATTATACTTCCTTTTTTCTTATGTACCCTTATTTCTTTTAAATTTGATGAATTTGAAAAACAATTTGTATGTATCGAAGTTACACTTGATGGTATTTCTATTTTCTCTAATCCATTACAAAGATTAAATGAAACTCCAATTTCTATTAGTTTATTTGGTAACTCAACTTCTGTCATTCCATGTTGATTGGAAAAAGCATAGTTTCCTATTTTAGTTACATTACTATTTACAGTATATTTACCTGATATATTATATAGTACAGCCTTAAGTTCTGTTTTATCTTTATTATACAATACATTATTTTCTATACTATAATTCGGGTTGTTAGATGATATACTTACCTGTGGTAAATAATTTGTTCCTTTAAAAAGTGGATCTATATACTCTACTTTTTCACCTAATACTATACTTTTTATTTTAGTATTAAATCTATCAAAAGCGTAGCTTTCTACACTCAATACCGAATCTGGCAATTCTATATTTTTTAAATTTGTTGCTGGTTTAAAAGCTTTTGGTGTTATTATTTCTAATTCTTCTGCCAAATCTGTTTTTTCTATTATTTCATCTTTTATATAACATATTATTAGTTTTTTCTTATCTTTTGTATATAAACAATCTCCTTCTACTACATATGTATTATTATTTGGATCTAATTCTATTTTTGACACATTATATGGTAATCTGTCTGCATCTATATTTTTTAAACTCGATGGTAACTTTACAGTTTGTATGTTATATGAGTCTAGAACTACTTCTATTCCCGTCACACCTTCTGGTACATCTAAAGTTGTATTTGATTTTAATGCATTGTCTGTCATAAACACTATGTCTTTTTCTTTTAATTCATTATTTTTTTGTATTAGCATTCCTCTTGTTTCATCAAATTCAAATATTTCATTTCCTTCTGCTATTTTTATTATTGATAAATTTTTATTTTGACCAAAAACATCGTTTCCCATCTTTTCTAAATTTTTAGGTAAAGTTATTTCTTTTAAATTACATTTATAAAATGCTCTAACTTCAATTTCTTCCAAATTCTTTGGTAATTCTATTTTTGTTAAACTTGTACAATCAGAAAAAGTATGATATTTTAATACTTTTATATTATCTGATAAAGTTATATTTTGTAATTTTTCACAAAAAATAGGGAAATATCAAAAACATGGATAAAGAAATAGATAGAACTAGTAAAAAATAGTTCTATCTATGTTTTGGTAATCTATTAAGATAAGTGGGATTATTTTTTAGATAAGTGTGTAAAATACAAATTAATATATATTTGTTGCCCTACTTATTCTGCTGGTCTTAGCCACTCCACTGCTCTATCCCAGCTTATTGCTCCCCATGGTGCTCCATCTATGCTATTTGGCTCCTTGTCTATTCGTATATGCATTAAATTTGTTGAATTTGAGAATGCGTCTGTTGCTATAGTTTCCACGCTATTTGGTATATATATTTCTGTTAGACCTGTGCAAAATTGAAATGAGCTGTTACTAATTTCTTTTAATCCCTCTGGCAGTAATACCTCTGTCATTTGGTTTTTATTATAGAAAGCTCTATTTCCTATTTTGGTTACACTCGGCCTTACTGTATAGCTTCCTTGTATATTATGATATATTCCTATTAATTCTGTTTTGTCTTTGTTGTATATCTCATTATTCTCTGAACTATATTTTGTATTCATCTCATCTACTGTCACTGTTCCGTAATAATTTCCATATTTGAATATTGGATTTATACTTGTTACTCCTGAGCCGATATAGATATTCTTTAATTTTTGGTTTCGAGTTCCCCAAAATACTTGTTCCTCTATAGTTGTTATATTTCCATCAAATGTCACATTTTCTATATTTGGTGCTTGTACAAATGAATAAGCCTTTATAATTGTTACTGTGTCTGCTATCTCTGCCTCTGAATTTTTTGTAAAACACATTATTAGTTCTGTTTTATCTCCATTATATAAACATCCATTTTCTACTGCAAAATGTTCATTATTTCCTCCTTTTATTTGTACATCTGATATTGTAGTTGGAAATATATAAACATTACCAATTGTTTCTAGACTAGATGGTATTACTATTGTTGTTATATTTGTATTGTTTCTTATATCTGCATTAAAATTAGTTAACCCTTCTGGTATGCTAAATGTTGTTGTGTTATTTAATACTACGCTTGATATAAATACTATGTTATTATTTTCTGTATCTATTAACATTCCATTGTCTTCACTATAACTATATTTTTTATTTTCTTCTGATATTTCTATATTTACTAAATTTGTGCAACTGTTAAAAGCACTGTTTGCTATGTTACTTACACTTTTTGATATATATATGTTATCTAACTGACTACAACTTAAAAATGCATTTCTTTGTATCTCTTGTAAGTTCTCTTGTAATGTTATGTTTGATAAATTATCACAGGAATAAAATGTCATAGCTCTTATCACTGTTATCTTTGACGGAATCTTCACATTATTTAATTTATTACAATCTTGGAAAGCACTTGCACCTATACTTACCAAACTCTCTGGCAGTTCTATTGTTTCTAGATTTCTACATTCCTTAAATGCTTCTTCTCCTATTATTTCTATTCCTTCTTCTAATACTACCCTTGTTAAATCAGCATTATTTGTAAATGCATTTGTTCCTATCTCTTTTACTGTTCCTGGGATTATTATTGTTTTTAATCCACTTACATTCGCAAATGCTCCTTCTCCTATCTCTTCTACTGTATCTGGTATTGTTAATGTTCCTGTT
>ERZ779643.397-NODE-397-length-37434-cov-16.364804_pt1 | contig 37434 bp, 35 predicted proteins | sample MGYA00511564_ERZ779643 | MGnify/ENA primary metagenome ERZ779643 (study PRJEB29588, sample SAMEA2147114) | human gut metagenome | biome: human gut; feature: human-associated habitat; material: faeces | place: Denmark | collected 2008/2010 ...
GTTTCGAGGTAGCAGGTGTAGAAGTTTCCATCCGTTCGCTGATGGAGACCATCGAAAAAGGTAGCGACATCGTGGTTGTGGCTGTCTTTGCCAAGGACCCAACTCTCAGCATGTTCTATCTTGGCGAGCATGAGTTGAGACTCATCGGGTCAATGATGTATCGTCACGAAGATTATCTCACAGCCATCGATTACGTAAGCAAGGGCATCGTCAACCTCAAGCCACTCGTAAGCAACCGTTTCGCCTTCGAGGAATACGATGATGCCTACAAGTTTATCGACACTCATCGCGAAACCAGCATGAAGGTTATCATCGATTTCGAACAGAAACCTAGAGAAAAGAAGTAAATACGAAGCGATCTTCAATGTGTTTCCGGAAGAATTTTTCTGCATTTTTAAGTTAGGTTTAAAAATTGTTTTATAATTCAACCATGAAAAGAATTGTAGTTATTGTTTTGATGATGGCTGCTTGCTTGGGAAATGCCCAAGCACAGCTTCATCTGAAAGCCAACGTTCAGAACAATCATCTGTGGCGTGGTATGGAAGTTTCCGACGGCATCGTTCTCTTAACGGACTTGAGTTATACGATGGTAAACAACCACGTTACCATAGGACTTTGGGGCGGTTGCAATTCAGAAGGCTCATATAAGGAGTTTAATCATTATCTGAACCTTAAGGCTTGTGGTTGGTCTTTTGCCTTATGGGATACTTACAACTTCTCTCCTAATGCTCATACAATAATAAGGAGTATTGGAACTATTCTGCCCATACCACGGGGCGTTTCCTCGATGCTACTTTGAGCTATCGATTTCAGGAAGAGAAGTTTCCGCTGCTCCTGAACTGGTCAACAGTAGTCTTCGGACGTGACCGCAACAGCGACAACACCGAGCAGAAATATTCCACCTTCGTTTATGCAGAATATCCTGTCTATCAGAAAGACTGCTGGAAAGTAGATGCTGGAGTTGGTGGAGCCTTCGCATTGAACAGAGCTGGCGAGGATGCCCACTTCTTCGGAACCACAGCAGGTATCGTTCACGTATCGCTGCAAGCATCCCACGACCTCAAACTCGGCAACTACACCATACCGGTATATGTCAAGGGTATGTGGAATCCACAGAGCAACCAAAGCTATTTCCAGATTGGAGCAGAAGTCATCCGCTTCTAAATCTTCAAAAAAACACAGAAAGTTTTATCATAACAATCATCTAAACACAAATTTATTATGAACATCAAAGATTTTACAACAGGCGTGCAGCACATTGGCATTCCTACCAACGACATCAACAAGACTATTGAGTTTTATCATGCCCTGGGCTTCGAAACTGCCCTCCGCACAGTAAACGGCAATGAGGAAGTAGCCTTTCTCCTGCTCCACAACCTCATCATTGAGACCTACCAGACCCATCAGGCTAAAATGGAATATGGAGCCATCGACCACATCGCTATAGATGTAAAGAACATTGAAGAACTCTTCAATGTTGTAAAGGAAGCAGGAACCTTCAAGATGCTAGATCAGCAAGTTAATGGTCTTCCTTTCTGGGAACATGGTGTAAAGTTCTTCACCATTGAAGGACCCAATAAGGAGAAAATAGAATTCTGCGAAAAACTATAAACCATAGCTAAGAAAAAAGCGGAACCTCGCCATGAGGAAATCATGGCAAGGTTTCGGGATATAGCCAAGGATATGACTCCCATGCTTATAGCCAGCCATTCATGTTTGATTGCAAAAAAACTGCAAAAGTCATAAATGCGAATTTAAGAAATAACTCAGCTTTCGCAAATGGGGAAGTTAAAGAAGTTAGAGAAGTTAAAGCTATATGCTTTACAGATAGATATTCAACCAAAAAGGCTGTTGGCTATAACTTCTAACGACCGAAGGGAGTGATAACTTCTTTAACTTCTATAACTTCCGTACATACGAAACTTCAGTAAATAAGGTATGTACATTTCCATTTCTGTATATTTTTATCTACACTACAAATTATATTCTTACAAGTATCAGAGCCACATTTAATATGCCACATAGTAGGTAACTATCATCATGGCTATGGCCTTGGCTATCGTAAGGTAAAGCTCTATAATGGCAGAGTCATCCCAATAAGCTATTACAACAAAGCCAAAGCAATATATGATATAGGTTTTAAAAGCAAATATCATCATTTGGCAAAACCTATCCTTTTCTGATCTCTTAAATCTTTGAAACAGAAAAGCCACAACAGGTGGTATAACCAATGCATAGCCTATAAATTCCGTAATGTCATAAGCCCACAAACTTGTATTAGCCATGTGGTAATTAAAAGGATATATACAGGCGATTCTGCTACCTGCTTCAGCCGTTTGCCTACTTGCGATAATCAACAAACTTAGGTTAAGGAATAACCATATACTCCAAACCCTCCACACTAATTTTCTATTGAAAATCATATTGTTTTGTTTTTTTCGAGTTTCATATAATGCTTATTATTCATTCTATTAATCCTTTCATAGTAATCATGAAAACTTACCCAATTAATGATAGTCAAAAAAACTTTTTCTAACATATTCCGTAATGATAATTGAAATTAAAGATGAAAAGAAAATTATTATCAAATTTTCATGATTAAAATCAAATAAAGCATATGCAATAGTTGTAATAACAATTGCTACGAAAAGAATTGAAACAATATAAATTATTTTTTTCATGTTGATGACTTTATTATAAAAGATTGTGCAAAGATATAAAAATCAGCAATCCTGCCATCCTTATATTAACTCAACTTTCCCCATTTGTGAAAATAGAGTTATTGCTTGTGGTCTTTCTGAGAAGAATATTCATAATAGAAGTCGAGTAATTGAAACGCCAAAATAATGGTCCACAGCAGCAGGCTATCATAAACGGAATAGTATATGATAAATCCTATCAATGAAATCATCACATTATAGATACTGTCTTCGCGAGTATGCTCAAATGCCTTCATCACACTATCGGAAATCCAGCACCAGACAAAGCAAACCAAAGGTATTGCCAAGGCTATGACTCCCATGCTTATAGCCAGCCATTCATGTTTGATTGCAGGAAAAATTGCAAAAATCATGAATGCGAATTTAAGTAAATAAGGTATGTACTTTTTCATTTCTGTATATTTTTATAACACTACAAATTATATTCTTACAAGTATCAGAGCCACATTTAGTTGCCCATATTTTCTATATCTGAAATCTCTCTTATCTTGATACTGCTATGTAAGAACAGCAAAACATCAAATGACATGGCAAATTTAGACAAAATTTACGAAAAAAACAAACAAAAACTGTTTTTGTTGATAGTTTTGTTTAATTTCCAAGTTCCAATTGATTCTTTACCAGCTGAAAATATGCACCTCTTTTTAGCGTTAGAGTATCGTGGGTTCCCGTTTCCACGACCTTACCATGATCTATTACAACTATTTGGTCTGCATTCTTTACCGTGCTAAGACGATGAGCAACAATAACCACAGTCTTTCCTTTATAAAAACGATCAAGGTTTTCTACAATTTTTCGCTCATTATTGGCATCAAGCGAATTGGTTGCCTCATCCAAAAAAATATATTCTGGGTTCTTATATACAGCCCTTGCTATCAGTATGCGTTGTTTTTGACCTTGGCTTAGTCCAATTCCATCTCTACCAATTTTTGTGTCGAATTTCAAAGGAAGCCCCATAACATAATCAAAGATACAGGAAATCTTTGCAGCTTCCAACAATCGTACTTGGTCTATTTCAGTATCATCCACGGCTATATTTCTGGCAATACTTTCCGAGAATATTACACCGTCTTGCATCACTACACCACATTGACGTCGCCACCACTGTTTGTTTACATCGTTGATGTTGGTACTACCTATACATATCCGTCCTTCAATGACTGAATAATACCCAAGGATTAGTTTGATAAGCGTTGTCTTTCCGCTTCCAGAAGCCCCGACTATGGCAGTTACTTTTCCTTGTGGTATCTGTATATCAACATGATCTATAGTCTTTGTTAAGACATGTGGATTATACTTAAATACCACATTCTGTATATTGATGCCTTTACTCTTTTGTTCTATTGAGGTGAGCAGTCCTGCTTTTCCGTTTTCATCTTCCATGCTATGTATTTCATTGATACGTTCCAGGCTTATCTTTACATCTTGTATGGAATAAAAGAAATCCATCAGCTGTTCCACGGGTGAGCAGAGTTGTCCTATTATATATTGCACGGCCAACATCATGCCCAGTGTCATATTCCCTTCTATAACAGCAGCAGCGGACATCACCGTGATGGCTATATTCTTGAGTTCGTTAATAAAAATACCCCCAGCTTCTTCTTGTTGTTGCAGTCGAAGTGATTTTTGTTGTATTTTGAATAAATCTTTCTGTATATGCTCCCACTCCTGACGTTTTCGTTGCTCACAATCTTGCAATTTTATTTCCTGCATCGACGTTATAAATTCGTAAGTACGATTGTTGTTGATGGCCTGTTGCTCAAACAATTCGTAATCTATCACTTTTCGACGTTTAAGAAACAAAGCAACCCATACTCCGTAAAGCATACTACCAATCAAAAAGGCCAAAAAGACGAGTTTGTCATATATTACAAGTACAACACTAAACACTATAAGCGTAAGCAACGAAAACACTATATTAAGTACATTTTGTGTCAAGAAGTTGTTTACCCTACCATGATCATTCATGCGTTGCATCAAGTCTCCCATAAGCTTTGTATCAAAGAATGACATTGGCAACTTTAGCAACTTGATAAAGAAATCGCTGATGAGCGATATATTGATTTTCATGCTGATACGCAGCAATATCCACCTACGCAAGAAGTCGATGACAGTACGGCTTATTGTAAGCATGAGTTGTCCAAACAGGATAAGCAAAATAATATTGAGGTCTTGATGTTTGATACCCTTGTCAACAATAGCTTGAGTAAGGAAAGGCAACACCAATTGTATGATGCTTCCCAAAGCTAATCCGACGGCTATCATCCCGAAATATTTATAATAACGCCTTACATATCCATAGAGAAATCTAAAAGAATGAATTTCTTTTTCATTTGTTCCTGATGCATTTTTTGTATCATAGAAGTGAGAGGCTGGCTCCAACATCATGACCACTCCTTTTTCTACGCCTTTCGAATTAGTGCTCAACCAGTACTCTCTCATCTCTTCATTGGTATAGGCTGTCAATCCCTTTCCTGGGTCTGCAATGTAATATTTTCTACCTTTCTTTATTTTATACAGTACTACAAAATGTTTTTGATTCCAATGTAAAATCGCAGGCAGCGATATTTGGTCAAGTTCATTCATGCTTGCCTTGACACAGAGAGTCTTGAGCCCCAGTTTGTTGGCTGCATCATTAATGCCTAACAAGGACACACCCTCGTTAGTAGCAAAGCACAGCTTCGACAGAAAGTCGAGAGAAAACTTCCTGCCGAAATGCCTGCATATCATCTGCAGACAGGCTATGCCGCACTGCATACTGTCGTGCTGAAAAGTAATAGGAAATGACATTTTTACATATCAGGATTTCTGTCGTCAATCCTTAGTTTAGGATTTTTATAAAGAGTCCACGAAACGAGCAACCATGGCCTTAGGCTTTCACTCTTAAATCGCATCTTATTATTCATCGTATAACCAGGCATCTCTGTAATATTGGTCTGGCTCCTTGTTCCCCAATAATAAGGCATGGCTATGGATGCATAAAGCTGTTTGGTAATTTGCCAAGCCAGTTGAACATGGGCTTCTATTGGGTTGTGATATTCTGTATGGCTGATTGCCGTGTAACTTTTGTTCTGCCAGACGAAGGTAGAATAGAGGAAAAATTTTCCAAAATCCCAACGTACATGCCCATTGAGATCGACATACCCCTTGGCTGATTGACCATTATATTTATCCCAGTTATACTCAGCTGAGAAGGAAGCCTTAAACGACTTGGCACGATAGGAAATATAAGAACCTACATTAGTTCCAATATAAGTACCATTGTTTCGGAACGACTCTATCTGTATGTTATCCTCAGTTCTAACATACGACTCTATCATTTTGTTATACCGATTATGACTACTATATACACGGATCATAAAGTCACCTATCGACTTGTCATACTTCAAGTCGATATTTTGTATCATTACAGGTACCAGATATGGGTTTCCCTCTATCCGGTACCAAGGGTTGGTGGAAGTATTGTATGCTGTCAACTGACTGGTTTCGGGAAGGCGGTTGGTGAGATAATAACTTGCTCGTAATACTTGCTGATGAGGCAACTGCCACGTCAGGCTGGCCGAAGCTTTGGGACGCCAATGGGTAGTTTTGTCTGCATCCGTAGATATGCCCAGCAATTGTACACCAGCCGAGGCCATGAAGTATAACTTGCCTATTCCGTTGGCATACGATGCATAGGCAAAACTGTTCAACCGTTTTGTGTGCAACTCTTCGGTAGGTGTGGCTACATAGTTATAGTCTTTATCCATGGTATACTCCATGCTGGCACCCGAAGTTATGTTTCCATATTTCTTTTCACCACTGTCATAATCTATTGACACTTCATATTGGTCTCGTCTTGAGTCGAAATCTACCATGGTGGGTACGGTGTTGTCTGCATTCTCCTCCACATTCACCTGACAGGATTTTGCAAATCCATAATTATATTTGGCATACGATGCCAATATACTGTTATCCTTGAAAGAGTGTTCATAATAGAAAGACCCCAACATACCTCCGTCAGAGCTCGTTTCCGACTGATTGTTATGAAAAGGATTGTTTGTATTTTCAGTGATATAGCGACCATCAAAATGAGCCTTGTTTCTATTGTCGTTATTTAGTCCCTTGAATATAGCAGAAAAGTAATCGTTTGAATTTGGTGTCCACTTCAGCAACAGATAGCCCTCCTGAGTATCAGTCTTTTTCTTGACCTCACCATTTCGATTTTTAATAGCGCTTCCGTTGCTTTCGTTTACTTCATAACTTGTTTTGTCGTGGCGAAGATAGGTAAGACCAACATAGCCCGAGATTGCGATTTTTTTCTTTCCTACTTCAAAACGTCCAGCACCTAAACCATATCTTGAAGGAAAATCATGTCGTGTGCGAAGCTCTGAGAAAGAATACCAAGGCGTGTCCTTACGTAGTCGTATGTTAAGTATCTTGGTTACTCCCATTTGCAGATAACGTGCACTGACAACTTCTGAAAGTTCCACAGATTCTATACGTGAGGGGTCGATAGGTGCAATGCCCGAATTAAACAATTTGCCATCAACAAGAATAAGTGGACTGTCGCCATCGGCCGTCTGTACGGTCTGACCAGAAATATCTACTCTCAGCAAGGGTATTTCCGACAAGGCCTTAAATGGATTGCCACATTCCTTGGCGTTCTGCGAAAGAGTATATACTGTACCTGTAGCTGTGGTTTGGGGAATTTTCTTGGCAGTCACAGAAACCTCGTTAAGTTGGATGGATTGTTCGGTCATTACCAGTACAACCTTGCTTTCTTGCGTCACCTCCTTCGAAATACTTACAGGAGTGTATCCCACACAGGATGCCTGTATGCTGTAAATGCCAGCCGAAGGCACAGTAGCAGTAAAAACGCCTTTTGCGGTAATACCAAAGTCCACTATTGAGTCGCCGTACTGCACACTTACTTCAGCACGCTCAACGGCTTGTTGTTTGCTATCCTTTACAAATATCTGTAGATGAATTTGGGCAAATACACTGATATACGTCAGCAGAAGGCCAAGAGTTAACAATGAAACACGCTTACAAAAATTATTTTCCATATACTCTATTTCTTATCATTTTAATATTAAACTGCAGGAGAACAAACTCTGCCATATTAAAGCTTATATTTTCCAGAAAACATGGAATATCATCAGATTCTTCCATTTTCTTTTGGCATGGTCCTCCACATATAGGTAATAACTTACATTTCTTACATTTATCCTGTAATTCAAAATTGTTTAAGTACGCTGTCTTTTCCCTGTTCCACATGATGTTTCCATTTTCCATATGTCCAAGAGCATGCTCATTGTCAAATTTTGGTATGGTAGTACATTTAAAAACATTTCCATCATAATTGATGACCGCTTCATTTTTTCTGTCACACAGGCAAACACCACCTTGACCATAATAGTCAACTACAAAATTAGCTTTGAATAATTTTTCCATTGTAGATAGAACCAACGCTTGAGAAATTTTATCTACATCTACTTGCCATACTTTCTTTAGTATAATTTTGGTTCTTTTCCTATCTAGTGGCTGCAATTCTTCTAAGATAGAATCAAAGTCTTTAAGGGTATCTTGATCAAAATTGATTCTTACAGCTACACACGATAGTTTGATATGGTCTAATATATTACGTATGTTTTTTACAGTGGCAGAAAAAGCATCAAACGTAGAAGACTTGGGATGTTTTATCTTGTTATGTTGCTCCCGATTTCCGTCAAGGGTAATTTGAAAAAAGCATCTATAGCCTTTCAGAAAGTTGATTGCTGTCTGGGTACAAAGTGTGCCGTTAGTGGTAAAATCTAGAATAAAATTTATATTATTGGCTTTGCAAAAGTCATCGGCTTTAGCCACTATCTTTTTTATTACAAAAAATCTAAGGAAAGGCTCTCCACCAAAAAAAGACAACTTGAGAGTTGAAAAAGGTTGTTCCTTATAGTGTGACTCTATGTTTTTAGCAACAGCTTCTATTGTTTCTTCACTCATCACACTTTTAGGTATTTTATTCTCATAGCAATACCAACATGACAGATTACAATCTAATGTTGGATTAATAATGAGTTGGTACATACTTGTATCTTCAAAATCCCTTTTACGCTGGGCCTGTATCTCTAAAAATTCATCAGCATCCTCAGATACAAGAAATTTTCCTTTTTCCAATCGTTCGTATACTTGCGGATATATTTGTTTTATTTGTTCCAAATTGTCTGCATCATATAATTTGAACACATCTTCAGACAGCAAAATATGTGTTTCATTGCGTAAGTTAGAGCAAAGATATATCTCGGGAGCTACCTTTTGGCTCAGTTGATAGAAAGATTTTCTTTTATTCATAGATGCTTAAATTTGTAATAATCTGGAAATACAGTTATTTATAGAATATAACTAGAATTTCCAGATTATATTATGTAATTTAACAGTATAATTAGCGTCTTATTATATGACAAACCGCTTGAACATTGATACTAGAACAACTGACTTTAGTATTGACGGTAGCGCAATTAGTACCATCATTTATGGTGTCACAAGTACTACCATGGTTTATAACATTACAATGTAACCCATTGTTTAACGATTCATTTAAATCAACACCGCCAAAGTTTTCTCCTCCGAACAACATTGACATTCCATCTTTAGAGACTTGCTCTAACAGTTCATTTGGGATGTAGACTAATCCCATTGACTTTTTTACTTTTTGTACCATAATTATAACATTTTTTGTATTTGTTATATAGGCAGACTTTCTGCCTCTCTTTTTATATTTCTACATCACCTTGATAACTGACACTACCATTGGTAATGGCGAGTTCATATACTCCACTAATTACTTGGGGAATAAAAAGTGTTGTGCCCGTTATATAATAGGTATAACTCTCTTCCTCGTTTGAAAGAGTGAGCATATAACCTACTACATTTTCTGGTACAGTAATGACATTAGCTGTAATGTCAATACAGAGTGGTCTTGACGGAGCCTTGTTAGGACGTGGACTTAATTGTCCCTTATGCTTAATGGTACGCACCAAATAATAAGGATCGGCTTTACTTTGGTGCGGGCAAATGAGCATTGCTCCCCCGATTAGTAATAAATAAAAAACTTTTTTCATGTTGATGACTTTATTTTAAAAAAAACAATGGTGCAAAGATAATCTGATCTTTCTGAAAAATTATAAGGAAAAGGCTATGAAAAATTCACAGGAATTCACAAAGGTCCTATAAGTCACTATAAAACAAATAATTATAAAAACTTCACAAAAATCAACAAGAGGATAGTTTCATTTAAATTAAAGCTAAAATATAGTTTCCTGAAAGAAAAACAACCACATCAATTTGCATTTTTCCGATAATTATATTATCTTTGCATAAGATAAATATATAGAAAAAATGAAAAAACTTCAGTTAGTACTTTTAGCAATTGTGTCCTTATTTGTGCTTGCTGGTTGTCATGGCGACAAGCAATATGATGACTTGTTGCAGCAAGCTGACAGCATCATGAATATAGATGATGATTCGGCAAAAGTTGCTATCAAACTATTGGATAAGGCAAAGCCGCAGCTAAATGACTTTTCTAAAGCCCAACGTATGCGTTATCAGTTGCTCTATCATAAGGCGAAGAACAAAGCAGACATTTTGTTTTCCTCAGATAGCATCATGAAAAATGTCGTAGCTTATTACGAAAAACATGGTACATCTAATGAACGTATGCTCGCCTACTATATGCTTGGTTGTGTATATCGTGACCTATATGAAGCTCCTATGGCTTTGGAGAATTATGATAAAGCTACGGAACAAGCTGACACAACCAAAAAAGATTGTGACTATACCACACTTAGTAGAATATATGGACAAATGGGAATATTGTTTGAAAAACAACATATTCCATATCAAGAATTATCTGCTTTAAATAATGCGACAAAATATGCCTATTTAGCAAAAGATACATTAAATGCCATTTTGTTTTTTCAAAATAAGAGTACAGCTTTTTATGACTTGAGTGAAATAGATTCTGCAATTCATATAAATCTAAAAGCATACAATTTATTGAAAAAACATGGATATGACCAAATTGCAAATATTGTTTTTGGATGCAATTATGGTTATTATATAGAAAAGAAAGATTATAAAAGAGCAAAAGAATCATTTAAGATTTTTAAAAAGACAGAATATAATGGAAATGACAATTACGAAGATTCTAAAGCTTACATTTTTTGCGAACAAGGAGATTATTACTTATTTTCTGGTCAATTAGATTCTGCATTTCTTTGTTTGAATCAAAGCTTAAAACTTAGCAAATCTTACAGCAACAAACGTGCAGCCACAAAAGGATTGGCAAAATATTACACAAAAACAAATCATTCAGCTTTAGCTGCAAAGTATGCCTTATTGAGTTCTGAATATAATGATTCCTCACTCTATGAGTTGAGAGAATCGCAGTTGCAACAAATGCAGGCTATGTATGACTATAGCAGAAATCAAAAACTGGCTAAAGAAGCAGAATATAAGGCAAAGCAAAGACTACATACGATATACCTTATTATTATAAGCAGTTGCTTGATTTTATTATCGGCTGTTTATATCTACAGAAAAAACATCAGGAAGAGAAACCATAAGCTATTGGTGGCTCAACGCCTATACAAAGCCAGCATTCTGAAATTGCAAACTACAAAGACAGAACTGGCTCATCTGAAAAACTTGAACGAAACAAAAATAGCGGCTCTCATCAAAGAAAAAGAGGCTGTCATAGAAAATCTACAAAAAGAAATTAATCAATACGAAAGCATTCATTCCGGACGTAATCTTGTCGAGATAAACAAACAACTGATGGATACATTTGTGTATAAGAAACTGGCTTATATAGAATGTCATCCGCAAGAGAAAATCACTGACGAAACCTGGGACAACTTAGAAGAAACCCTTGAGGGAATGATTCCATCTTTGGCAAATATCAAATTGAAACTAAGCAAAAAGGAATATCGTATTTGCCTGCTGACAAGACTGCACTTCTCCCCCTCTGCCATCAGTTGCTTCATGCAATGCAACTTGCCCGACATTTCCATGTCGCGTAAACGTATGCTGTCGAAACTGTGTGAAAAGGACGGAAAGCCCAAAGAGCTGGATGAATATATCCAACATTTGATGTAACTCAACTTTCGCAAGATACAATATTGGAAATCCAATAAAACAAGTAGAAATAATCTCCAAATGATAATAAAAAAGGGCGAGTCATCCCGCCCAAAATGTATTCACAACGGAAAAATGGCCAACATTTGGGGATTCTTCTGCTTTTTAGAAAAAAACATTTGGGGATTCTTCTTGTATTTCAGTAAAAACATTTTGGGATTCTTCTGTTTTTTAACCAAAAAGATTTGGGGATTTAGGATAAATATCGTAAATTTGCACCCAATAAATAGAATAGATTATGGGAAAAGTTTTTAAGCGTAAACTATATGATAAAATGCTTAACTGGAAGCAGACCAGAGATGGTTCTACAGCACTTCTCATCAAGGGAGCACGTCGTGTAGGGAAATCCACAATAGCAGAGGAATTTGCAAAAAACGAGTATAAAAGCTATATACTCATCGACTTTGCTGATGCACCAACAGCCTTGTGGGAGGCTATTGACAACATTTCTGACCGCAATCATTTTTTCATGCAACTTCAATTTATATATGGTGTAAGATTATACGAACGTAAATCTGTAATCATTTTTGATGAGGTTCAGAAGTGTCCCCAAGCTCGTGAGGCCATTAAATATTTGGTCAAAGATCACAGATATGACTATATTGAGACAGGGTCATTGCTTTCTATCCGGAAGAACACCAAGGGAATCGTTATACCAAGTGAGGAAACACGACTTACGATGTATCCTATGGACTATGAGGAGTTTCGCTGGGCTTTGAATGACAATGTTACAATTGATATGCTTAGAGAATGTTTCAATAGCAAACGTTCTTTAGGTGATGCAACCATGAGGAAACTTCGTCGTGACTTTAGGCTGTATATGTTAGTTGGGGGCATGCCACAAGCTGTCTATACTTATTTGAAAACAAATAACTTAACAGAGGTTGATAACAAGAAGAGGGAAATCCTGGATATATATAGATGATTTTTTGAAGATAGACCCATCTGGTAAGATATCCAAGATGTTTAGTGCAATACCCGCCCAGCTTAGTAAAAATGCCAGCCGATACCAACAAACCAGCATCTTAGGGAAAAATGAATCCTCAGAAATAATCGCCGAGTTCTTGCGCGACATGGAAGATAGCCTTATCGTAAATTTCGCTCACCACTCAAACAATCCTAATGTGGGGCTTCCTGCACATATGGACTACGCCCAATACAAGATGTTTATGGGGGACACTGGGCTTTTTGTCACGCTGGCCTTTTGGGATAAAGATGTAACCGAGAACGTCATCTATCAGAAACTTCTTAGTGACAAGTTATCAGCTGACTTGGGCTACGTGTATGAAAATATTGTAGTTCAAATGCTTGTGGCAACAGGCAACAGGCTTTTCTACCATACATGGCGATCCAAAACATCAAACCACAATTACGAGGTTGATTTTTTACTATCACGTGGAAGCAAGCTGTGGCCGATTGAGGTAAAATTTTCTGGCTATCAGACACATAAGTCGTTGGATGAATTTTGCAAAAAATATTCGGAGCATATCAGTAACAGGTACTTAATATATACCAAGGATCTTAAAAAGGATAAAGAGACAATACTTCTACCTGTTTTCATGACCATGTTCTTGTAAAAAGTATAAGTATGATGAAAGATTATACAGAATTGTGGCAACTTCAGGATTCCATAACAAAATTCACAACGGAATAATCCTTATTGTTTAACCTTAGCCCCTAATTTCAGAAAGTTTTCCTCATTCTATGCCCCTAATTTTATAAGATTTAACCCATTCTATGCCCTAATTTTAGATAAGCAGTATCTTTGCATTTATTTAGGGTCTGCTGAATTAATTCAGCAGACCCTAAATAAATAGTCTTCGGCAACAAGCCAAAGGCACTCACGAAATACGATATCGAAGATACGAAACGACAGCACGTGAAACTGGAGGGATCTATTGGAATTGGTACAAAGAAGAGGTCTTCCGACTTTTTCTAATTCTTTATTTCAATATCTTCCTTTACGTTATTGCGTATCTTGGTGAGGAAAGCCTTCATGCGACCGGCATCCTTATGGTCGATGATATCGATCAGCTCGGCAAGCTCCTCACGAATCTGGCTCAACTGTCCTGAAGTATAGGGGTTGAATAGAACTTCTTGCAACAGATAGTCGTCCTCGTTGAGTACGCCCTTGGCAATGTTCATGTGACGTTTGAAAGTAGTACCCGGAGCATCCTGATGCTTCATCACAGCAGCAAAAACGAAAGTGCTGGCAAAAGGAATACTCAGCGAGTAAGCCACGGTCTGGTCGTGCTCGTCGAAGGTGTACTCGTGCATGTTGAGTCCCAACTGCTGGTACAGATCCTTGAAGAATATCTTGCCCATATAGTCGCCTTCCTTGATGATGACGGCATTCTCCTCTGACAACTGATTCAGATTGGCAAAGGTAGGACCAAACATCGGGTGCGTGCTGACAAAACGAAAACCACTCTTCGTATAAAACTCGTGCAGGCCTGTCTTCACACTGGCAATATCGCTGATGATACAGTCCTTGGGCAACCAGGGCAACACCTCCTCAAAGGCAGGCAAGGTGTACTTCACCGTCACGGCATTGATGACGAGCTCGGGTTTGAACTCGGCTATCTCCTCCAACTTGGTGAAGCGCAGACAGTTGTAGGTAAAGCGCAACCGCTTGGCATCCTTCTCGTATACGGCCACCTCGTGGTCGAAGCTGAGCAGGTCGATGAAGAAACTTCCCATCTTGCCTGCTCCCATTATCAATATTCTCATATCTCTTTATGATTGAAGAACGAAGCGTATGAATTACTTCTGGTTCAGGATTTCCAACTGCTGGCGAACACTCTCCTCGTGGATGTGCTCGAATATCTGGGCAGCAAACTCTGGACTCATGCCACAGAGTGAAGCCTGAGCAGCACGCTTGTCGAGAATCTCGTTGTAGCGGTTGGTCTGCAGAACTGTCATATTGTGCTCCTTCTTGTATGTACCAATCTCACGGCACACACGCATGCGCTTTGCCAAAAGCTCCATCAACTGATTGTCCAGTTCGTCGATCTGTCCACGCAACTGATGCAGTCCCTCTGTAGAGTAGTGCTCATCGCGAACGACAAGCAGACTGAGAATGTAGTCGAGCACATCGGGAGTAACCTGCTGCTTGGCATCGCTCCATGCATCGTCAGGACTGCAGTGGCTCTCGACGATAAGACCATCAAAACCGAGATCCATAGCCTGCTGACATAATGGTGCTATCAAGTCGCGACGTCCACCGATGTGGCTTGGGTCGCAGACGATAGGCAACTGAGGTATGCGGCGATGCAGTTCGATAGGAATCTGCCACATAGGCAGGTTGCGATAGATCTTCTTGTCGAAACTTGAGAAACCACGATGGATGGCTCCCAAGCGCTTGATACCAGCCTGATTGATACGCTGCAAGGCTCCTATCCAAAGTTCCAGGTCGGGATTGACAGGGTTCTTGACCAACACGGGCACATCGACACCTTTCAGACTGTCGGCCAATGCCTGCATGGCGAATGGGTTGGCAGAAGTGCGGGCACCTATCCACAGCACATCGATGCCATACTTAAGAGCCAGCTCCACATGCTCGGGTGTTGCCACCTCGGTAGCTGTCAGCATGCCGGTCTCCTCCTTTACCTGCTTCATCCAGGGAAGAGCAGTCTCGCCATTTCCCTCGAAGCCTCCTGGCTTGGTACGTGGCTTCCACACACCTGCACGGAACATGTGGCATCCCTTTTCAGCCAACTGCTTGGCGGTTGTCATAACTTGTTCCTCGGTTTCGGCAGAACATGGTCCTGCTATTACGATGGGACGTTCCTGATCACTGGGAAGACGTAAAGGTTCTAATTCTAATTCCATATCTTAATCTTTTATATTTTTTAATGTGAATGTTTTCTGTTTACTTATTTTTTATAAGGTGAAGACTCTATGCGAAGAGCTTCTTGATGCGCTGCAAGGCTTCCTTCATCTTGTCGTCCTTGGCACACAGGCTGATGCGCACATAACGCTTGCCGTTGCTTCCGAAGATAAAGCCTGGGGTAATGAACACCCGTGCCTCGTGGAGCACTTTCTCGGTCAGGTCTTCTACATCGGCATATCGCTCAGGGATTTTACCCCAAAGGAACATGCCCACCTGCTTAGGATCGTAGGTACAGCCCATCACGTCCATAATCTGTTCGGCAATGTCGCGACGACGACGATAGTTGACGATGTTGTTCTCACGATGCCATTCATCACTGTTGACAGTCATGGCCTCGGCAGCAGCCAACTGTATGCCTCGGAACGAGCCATTGTCGATATTGCTCTTCACCTTGAGAATCCACGAGATGAAAGTCTTGTTGCTCGAAATCATCGCCACACGCCATCCGGGCATATTATGACTCTTGCTCAGCGAATTGAATTCGATACAGCAGTCTTTTGCTCCCGGCACCTGCATGATGCTCATGGGGTGCTCATTGAGGATGAGTGAGTAAGGATTGTCGTTCACTACAACGATATTGTGCTTCTTGGCAAACTCTACCAGTCGCTCGTAAGTCTCCATGCGGGCATTGCCTCCTGTAGGCATATTGGGATAGTTGGTCCACATCAGCTTGACATGACTCAGGTCCATCTTCTCCAAGGCTTCGAAGTCAGGCTGCCATCCATTGTCTTCTCTGAGATCATAATAAGTTATCTTGGTACCCAAAATCTTATTGATGGCAGTATAGGTGGGATAGCCAGGATTAGGAATCAGCACCTCGTCGCCAGGATTGCAAAAAGCCAGGGTAACGTGCAGGATGCCTTCCTTGCTGCCTATCAGCGGCTGTATCTCTGTAGCCCAGTCGAGGTCTACATCGTACCATCTCTTATAGAATTCTGCCATTGCCTTTCGCAGTTCTGGAATGCCCACTGTGGGCTGATATCCATGTGTGTCGGACTTCTGAGCCACTTCGCAGAGCTTGTCGATGGTCTGCTTAGATGGTGGCATATCTGGACTTCCGATGGCAAGGCTGATGATGTCCTTTCCCTCGGCATTCAACTGAGCTACTTCTTTCAGTTTGCGGCTGAAGTAGTATTCTTGTATCTCGGTTACTCTATTGGCTGGCTGTATCATTTTATTTAACGTTTTAATTTTTAATGTTCAATGTTTAGTGTTGAATGTAAAGTATAATCGGCAGCAAGGCTCTTTTTACCCTTTTACCTTTTTACTTTTTTACCTTTTTACCTTTAAAACTCCTACTCTCTTTCCTCGTACTCGCCGAGAACCTTGATTTTCTTCACCAGTGGTGTGATGGCATCAATACTCTGGCGGTATCGGGTAAGGTTGTCGAAGGTGAGGTCTACATAGAAGAGATATTCCCACTCATGTCCGATGACGGGCAGCGACTGAATCTTGGTCAGGTTCACATCGTAGAAGCTTAGGATGGTGAGCACCTTGGAGAGCGATCCCTTGTCGTGGGAAAGGCTGAAGACGATGCTTGCCTTGTTGGCCTTCTCAATGGGTCGAAGGAGAGCTGCCTTCTGCGGATTGCTCACCACGAGGAAGCGCGTGTAGTTGTGCGGATTGTCGTGGATGCCTTCTTGCAGCACCTTCATGCCATACATCTCGGCTGCATAAGTTGAGCAGATGGCAGCCCATCCCCTTACCTGATGCTTGGCAATAAAGGCAGCCGAACCTGCGGTATCTTCAGCCTCTACAGCTTTCAGGTCGGGATGATTGGCGAGGAATCTGCCACACTGCATCAATGCCACAGGATGGGAATGAACCTCCTGAAGTGTACTCCAGTCATCATCGGGCAAACAGCAGATGCTGTGCTCTATATGGAGTCGGTGCTCGCCTACTACTGTCGTTCCACTTTGGCGCAGAAGCTCATAGTTGTGGAGCAGACTGCCCGCTATGGTATTCTCGATGGCTACGATGCCGATGACTGTAGGATCGCGCTTGATGTTTTCGAACACCTCCTCGAAGGTGGCGCAACAAATCAGTTCCACCTGTTCATCACCGAAATATTGATGGGCAGCTATGTCATGAAACGACCCCAACTCGCCTTGTATTGCTATTCTCTTCATCTATATTGTTTGTATCTGTTATGAAAAACGGTCCTCACTCTCCAAGGAGCGGGACCGTTTCGATAGATTTCTTAATCTTAATATCCTAAGTTGAAATTATACGCAACTTCCCGCTTTACAATTGCTTGCAAAGTAAAAATAAAAGCTATAAAAGTATGCGTTAAACTTCTTCATTGTTCTTTCTTTTATTTATTGTCTACTACAATGGGGTATTCCCTCAATTGTGTTATACGATTGCAAAAGTAGCATTTTTATTTGTATCCACCAAACAAATTGACAGATTTTTTACACAAAACCTTGCAATTTATTGTTTTCGTGCATAAAGATGCTTATATTTTCCAAGATTTTCTGCTCTACGGAAATTCTACAGGAAGCCTTCATCTGCCAACGAAGCCGCTTTCATCTGCCAACGAAGCCTATTGCGTTTGCCATCGAAGCCTATTGCGTTTTTCCACCCTATATACCTTATTATATATATTGTCTATTTTTTGACTTCCGTAGCTTTGATGATAACAACATCCTGCAGAGGACGGTCATTATTGCTTTTGTCGGTCTCCACATTCTGGATTTTCTCTACCACATCCAGTCCTTCAAGCACTTCGCCAAAGACTGTGTAGCCACCATCAAGATGGGGCACGCCGCCATATTTCACATATCCAGCCTGCACTTGCTCATTGGGAATGGCGTACACCTTGTCCTCGCCTTTCATCTTCTGCACCAAATATTCCATCTGCCGTGCTGAGAAATTGCGTCCCCAGGTGATGTAGAAATCGCAAGGTGCCGAAGCTTTCTGTGGATTCACGTCATCGCCCTCACGGGCAGCACAGAGCTGTCCGCGCTTGTGATAATATTTGGGATAACGTATCTCGGCAGGCACAGTGTAGGCAGTATCGAAGCGCTCCACCTTGCCGGGCGTCACCTTTCGTGTGCCAGGATTGCCGCCCTGAATCATAAAGTTCTTGATGACTCTCTGAAAGATGCAACCATCATAATAGCCCATCCTCACCCACTTCAGGAAATTGTCTCGATGAAGAGGTGTATCGTTGTAAAGCGCCACGCGGATATTGCCCATGTTTGTTTCTATCAGCACCTCTGGACAGGTGGCATCCTGATGGAAAGCGGCCGTATCGGGTACGACATTATCGGTCTGCGCACAAGCCATCAGAGGCAGAAGCAGACAGTACATTATAAACAAAAAAGTTCTTCTCATATTCATACTTTTTATTATTACAAGACAAAGGTAATGCTTTTTTAACCAAAACATTCCTATTTATTGTTTTTTAATATAAACATCTGATCGCTTTCGTCTAAAAAGTTGTAAGTTTGTACGTGAATAACAAGAATATCAGGCTCACGAAAGCCTAAAAAGTTGAATCATTATGAAAAGTAAAATAGCATATTTCTTCATGCTCATCCTCTGCTGTACTTCTGTTCATGCACAGCAGGTTCATCTCGGTCCGCTCCACAGTAGCGACAATCCACGTGAAGACTGGCTGTTGCCAGGCGACACCATCTTTCAGGCCGAACAGCCTCTCATATACAAGGGTAAGCCGGTAAAGAATACCCAATACTCCGTTGCCAAGAAAAGTTTGATGGCTTTGGCTCCATTCCAGGATACAGACAGCAAATCGATGTATGCTGGCGACAGCAGTTTCTTCTACAATCCCGTCAGCATGATGCCATTCAGTACGTATGGTTACAGACTGCACCGGGGACTGAACGTATCGCTCGACCTTTCTGCCTTTGCCACCTTTGGCAAGAACCTGCCACACAAGGGCGGTTTCTCGCAGAACATCAACGCCACCTATCTGGCTCCGCTCACCAAGGACGGCAAGTTGTGGATAGCAGGCGGTGGCTATTTCAACAACACCTTCTGGGGAAGCGACAGCTATCGTGATGTAGGCCTGTACGCCATCCTTGGCTATCGGTTCAACGATCACTGGGAAACCTACGTTTACGGCCAACTGAGCGTGAACAACAATTACAGCCGATACGGCAATCTCTATAGAGGTTATCCCTATTATGGCTGGGGTTGGCCTGCAACAGGTGTCATGCCGTTGGGCTATGGCATGGGAGCAGCCGGTGCCAATGTACTGGGAGCAGGAGTGAAATACAATGTCAACAAGAATTTCTCTATCGGACTGAACGTAGAAGGCATCTGGTACAACAACAAGACTCCTGTCTACTTCGACCAATACAATTATCCCGGCAGGACTGATTAACGTCGGATGCTTATCGCATCAAGTCAAATCGTGAACGTCCGTATTAAATGAGGAAGTTAAGGAGTTAAGACAGAATAAGGGGCAACAGTTTCAGTTGCCCCTTATTCTTTTTATGCATCAATTCTGTTGTTGCCTTATCCATAACAATGCCCTCCTAAGGACATGGAATGGCTGCAGCTGACCAGAAAAGCATTATTCATTGACCAGTATCTGGACGATACGCTCGGCAGATCTTCCGTCCCATCTATCGGGAATGCCCGCTTTCTTCCATTCGCCTCTCAGCAAAACCTTCGTCATCAGTACAAGACGGTCAACATCCTCGCCCACCAGCACATTGGTACCGATCTTCACGGTCTCGATATGCTCGGTATAGCTATTGAGCGTGATACAAGGCACACCGTTGAAGGTGGCTTCTTCTGCCACATTTCCTGAGTCGGTAACGATACCCATGGCGTGAGCAGTGAGATAGCTGAAATCCAAATAGCCCTGAGCCTCTATCAGCATGATGCCCTCCAAGCCCATAGCCTCTACCTCCTGGCGAGCCTTGCCACGAAGCGGAGCCACTACAGGCACACCAGCCTCATGAGCAGAGGAAACCACGGCAGAAACTAAGCTGCGCATCTCCTCGCAATTATTGATGATGGCCTTGCGGTTGAGCGTCAGCACGATGTACTGTCCCTCCTTCAGTTGCTTGTCGTCCATCAGCTGTGGACGCTTCATGTGCTGCTGCAGAAAACGGATATTATCGATGAGCACATTGCCCACCATATAGACCTTGGAAAGCTCGGCGCCCTCCTTGTTGGCGATGCTGTTGTTGGAAATACCCGCAGTAAAGAGGATATCAGACAGTCCGTCGATAACCAGTCGGTTGATTTCCTTGGGCATAGTGATGTCGAAGCTACGGGTGCCTGCGGCAATATGTGCCAACAGAATGCCTTGCTTCTTGGTAACGATGGCTGCAGCCATGGTAGAGGCAAGGTCGTCGACCACTATAACCACATCCGTAGGATTCTGCTGCAGATAAAGCTCGAACTTAGACATGACCTGTCCTGTGAGTTCGTTGAGATTCTCGCAGTCCACACCTAAATAGATATCAGGACGACTTATCTCCAAGTCGTCGAAGAGAGAGTCCTCGAGTGTAGGATCGTCCTCACAGCCGGCATAAACCAAGCTGTAGTTGATGGACTGTCCATTCTTTTGGGCGTTTACAATCGCTCTGATGACGGGTGCCACCTTGATAAAGTTGGGTCGTGCACCCGCCACAATACAGATATTCTTATTCATCGTTTCGTTTTTGATTATCCCTTAAAAAGATCCTTGATGCCGCCGATAGAGCCCATCAGGTTGGAAGCCTCGTAAGGCAGATATACAACCTTGTTGTCCTTACCCTGAGCCACATCCTGCATCATGGCGATGTATTTCTGTGCCAAGAGATAGTTGGCAGGATTGGTAGACTGTCCTACGGCATCTGTAATTTTCTGAATAGCAATAGCTTCTGCCTCAGCCTTGCGAATACGTGCAGTAGCCTCACCCTCAGCCTTGAGGATAGCCTGCTGCTTGACAGCCTCAGCCTTGTTGACGATAGCAGCCTTCTCACCTTCAGAAAGCAGGCGCTGTTTTTCCTTCTCACCCTCGGAAGCCAGGATAGTGGCACGCTTGTTACGCTCTGCCTGCATCTGTTTCTCCATGGCTCTGAGCACACTCTCAGGAGGAGTGATATCCTGCAACTCCACACGATTTACCTTGATACCCCACTTGTTGGTAGCATCGTCCAATACCGCACGCAACTTGGTATTGATGGTATCGCGCGAGGTCAAAGTCTGGTCCAGTTCCATCTCGCCGATGATGTTACGCAGGGTTGTCTGTGTAAGTTTCTCGATGGCATTGGGCAGGTTGTTGATTTCGTACACACTCTTGAAGGGGTCTACTATCTGGAAGTACAACAGAGCATTGATCTGCATCTGGATATTATCTTTTGTGATCACGTTCTGTCGGTCGAAATCGTACACCTGTTCACGCAGGTCGATAGTGTTGGTGTACATATATCTTCCATTGCGCATAGCCACAATCTCCTTGGCACGGTCGATAAATGGTATAATAATGTTGATACCAGGTCTGAGGGTTGCATAGTAACGTCCCAGACGCTCTATAATCTTTGTCTCACTCTGAGGAATGATAACAATCGTTTTCTTTACGAAAATAAGGGCCAGCACAACGATGGCAGCCAATACATAAATTCCAATCATAATCGTTATGTTTTAGAGTTATTAATTATCTTACGATCTCCTCCACCTTCAAGATGATGGACTCTCTGCCCACGATTTTCACCTTGGCACCTTCGGCAATATCCTCAAGTGCAGAAGGAGCCTCAGCTTTCCAGTCGTCACCATCGAGTTTCACGCGACCATAACCGCCCTTTACGATGCACTGGCTTACCTCGCCTACCTGTCCCAACAAGGCATCGGCATTACTCACTCTGTCATCGGCACCATGCTTGATAATATGCAGCAGGTGCGGACGAATAAGCCAGATACTCAGCACGGAGCAAACCGCCCATACCACAATCTGCAACCAGAAGGGCAAGCCCATCCATGCTGCTAAGATGCTGACAATGGCACCAATGGCAAAACACGTTACGTAGAAATCGCCCGAAGACAACTCCATAATCAGGCACAGGAAGGTAATCACCGTCCAGAACAGCCAAAGGTTTTGTGAGATGTAATCAATCATATCTTTGAATTTTTAGTTAGTCATTCCTACTGCATTCATGCTAAGAGGTTGTCACGAAAGCACATTCTTTGGTCTGCCCGTGCTTTTGTCAGCTCATTCTCTCCCAAGTTTACCTTTTCCTTGTATTCTTGGCAGGATGATAATACTTGAGCGCTGTAGGCATTTCCTTTTGCAAAGCAGCTATTCGCTTGGCATCGGAAGGATGGTCGCTGAAGATGTCATTCTGGTTGGAACTGTTGCCCTGCGACATACGTTTCCAGAACGGAATGGCCTGCTGAGGATCGTAGCCTGCCATGGCAGCAAAGATAAGTCCCATATAGTCGGCCTCAGTCTCATTGTCGCGCGAATACTTCAAGTTACGGAAAGAGAAATACTTTCCAGCCACGGCACTCGCCAAATCGCCAACACCACTGCCTACAGCCTGATTGAGCACATTGCCCAGGATGTTGGTACCTACCTGTTGGTTTTGCTGCTTGGTAAGCTGCTCGGCACTGTGCTTTGCCACAGCATGAGCAATTTCATGTCCCAAGACAATGGCAAGAGCCGTCTCATTCTGTGTATAGGGCAACAAGCCTTCATACACCACAATTTTTCCACCAGGCATACAGAAGGCGTTGGCACTCTTGTCCTGCACGAGATTGAATTCCCATGCATAGTTTTTCACATCGTTGGCAAAGCCGTTCTGCTTCAGATAGGTTTCCACGGCTGTAGCCAGTTTGCGCCCTACCCTTTGCACCATGGCCGTATGTTGAGCATTGGTCGACTTCTTGGCAGTCGCCATATACTTGGTATATTCTTGGTTGGAGAGGCTGAGCACTTGCTCGTCTGACACCGAGATGCGATGTGTACGACCTGTAAGAGGCACGGTCTGCGTGGTTCCGCATGATGTCATCATCATCACAACCACCATGGCTCCAAGAGCCATTCTTTTAATACTTTTCATAATCTCCCTTTTTTGAGTTATTTGTTCATACTGCAAAAATAGTATTTATTCGGCAAACGACCAAACAAATAATGTTATTTCTTAGCAAATTTTCTATATCTACAGCAGATATTGCCCACGATAACAGATAAGTATAAAGGTAAAGCAGTGCTCATCGATTTCAGGAACACGTGGTGCGTGCCATGCAGGGCAGCATAATAAATAAAGCTAATGTTCCTTCTGCACGCGCAATACCTATTCCTATATTTATATCATAAAAAACAACTTCCAGCGTTTTATACACATTTTTTATATAGTGCTCTAACGTTGGATTATTTTCCTGAATATAGCCAAACGGATTCCAAAAATATAGCCGTTTGCATACACGATTGATAAAAGGTCCAAGTATTCGCATCGGGATGCGATAACTCCAGGATTCTGCACAATATAGAGAATATAATAGTCTCATTACAAATTGTTTCATATCTAATAAACGTAATCTTATAAATATTATTTGATATTTGCTTTTGTTTCTTTACTAATACCAGTAAATTGAGTAAATTGAGGGTGTGTCAAAATTTTGACATACCCTCTCTCATTATTTTTCAGGAAAGATCTGGTCTTTGTTTATACAATACACTTATCCTTCTTAAAATTATTTAATCAAACATGAATATTATCATTTTCTTTTTAATATCCACAGGGCATTTATCAAATGGTAGTATTCGCTTACGATATATATATCCGACAAATAAATTTTCAGGGTGTTTTTGTTAGCATAAAAATCGGCCCCAAATTTTTATGGGGGCTCATATATCAATTAAAACACATACAAGAACCGCCCCCACTATCATGTCAGCAATCGCAAACATCAAGCATTGATAACGCCATTTTTTTATATTGATGCCACGTATGCTTTCGAAGTACTCAAAATAGCAATGGTCATATTTTGATATGGACATAATATAAAGCGACAAACAAAATAATATCAATACAATATAGCAGGCCATTATTTTGTGCCCTAGAAAGAGGCTAACTAAAACCATAAACAACAAGGCTATAGGTGCAGAAAGAACACCAATTATAGCGATTGAATGATTGTTAGCCACCCATAGCGAATCACGTCTTAATCGTTTTTTATCATTATGCCCTAGTATGTTTTTACCAAATGTTATCTTTGCGTCTATTGCCAAATCCCATTGGGAAAGCATATCGCTTATAACATAATTTAGAATATTGTAATAATATACAAATGTTCCCAGATAATTTCTTTTCTTCATATTTTAATTATTATTTATAGTACTGCCGTTTATTAGACAGCGTTTAATATTAATTTAAGAATATAATTCAGAACAAGGAGAAAGAGGTATAAGCCTCTCTCTGCCTTGCTTTGGCTTGCTGTTAACAAGACTTTTTGTTTTAGTCACAGCAAAGTTAAGCAATTATTATTTCACTTCCAAATATTCACCTCCTTTTTAAGCTACAATCCCATATTCCATCGCTGGCAGCATCTTTACCAGGCTCTGATGTGGGCGATTGTAGTTGTAACTATTGTTTATAAAAAGAAAAAAATATTTTTTTGTGGTAAAGTTTACATCGTGATGTATTTTTTTGTATCTATAAGATTTCATATCAGATACTTTTAGGATTTACCGTTGAGCATGTGCTCATACGAAAAAAGTTTTTTATGAAAAAAGTGTCAAAGTATCATCCTTTTGCTGAACACAGAGATAAACAACTGATATATAATAAGATAGAAGAATGATACATTTTGAAATATCTTACAAGAAGTATCATAGAAGTATCATAAATCTTATAGAAGTATCATAAAAAAGTCATTTAAGTATCACAAAATCGTCATGAGGCATTATGCATAAAAGCAAAACCGCCGACCTGCAAGGAGTGCCCAAAAATCGTCCGACTTTTGGGCACTCTGTGCACACCGCATGGGCAATAAATGCCCGACGCTTGTTCAGCTGATGCCCATCGCTTGGTCTGTCGATGCCCATCGCTTGGTCCCTGAGTGCCCACTTGACGGGTAAGACAGATCACCTGATGGTCTCTGACAGAACGGCTTATGTGATTTTATTCCTCATCCAGCTTGTCAATCTTTTCTCTTATTCATAGTTTGTATTGACATTCTTTACATACTGGAAGAGTAGGTGCTAAAGTTTTTTATAAAACTGGAATAGAAGACACTTCTTTTTTAGTCTTTTAAATCGACTCAAAGCCGAATTTAATGATGTTTCTTGCGATTTATGATACTTTTATGAGACTTCCTGTAAAATAAACGAAAAAGTATCATTCTCGTATAATGCAGTATATCAGACATTTATAAGAATATCGTACTGAATAATGATACTATGATACATTTTCCGCAAAAAAACACTCATGCGCATGCAATTATTCTCGATACCACTAATGTCTACGAAAATCCGTTAACATTTGCTTAAACACCTTGTAGATAAAGAGGTTTTCATACAAAAAGGCACTCGGAGGTTTAGAAATTGCTACCTTTTGCACGAAATAATGTTAACTCTGTTAACTTCAGTTGTTCTTCCGCTCCTTTTTTATTATGAATGTTGACAGACATTCTTTTGTTGTCTTCAAACAATATTTAAAGGGCAATCAGCTTCAGCAATTATTAAATATACATAATTTTCCATATAAATATGTAACGAAGTATAATCCCAATATTATTTTTTAGTAATTTCGCAGTTAGTAATTACAAAATCACTAATTATGAAATTCGTAGATAGAATCAAGGAACAAGCTGTTTTACAGACAACTTTAGAGTCTAACGCTTCAAGCTTCATTATGATATACGGACGAAGGAGACTTGGAAAATCAACTCTCATCAGAAGAGTGTTGAAAGATGGAGACATTTACTTTGAAGCCAACCTGAGCGAGAAGACTACCCAGTTAAGTCTGTTGGCACGCACCATAGGCACGGAATATCCGGGCTTCGACAGCCCTGTGTATTCTTCCTGGGAAGACATCATCATGGCTTTCAACTACCGTTGCAAGGAAAACGCAACACTTGTCTTGGACGAGTTCCCATATCTTGTTCAGAAAGATCCAGCCTTACCTTCTACTCTACAACGAATCCTCGATAGACGTATTACCGGAGTAAATGAATTACGCTGCAACATCATCATCTGCGGCTCTTCACAGAGAATGATGCACGGACTCTTACAAGGTTCAGAACCTCTTTATGGCAGAGCCGACCATATTTTCATCCTGCGTCCTGTCAAGCTGCCTTGGTGGCAAGAAATCATCAACACCTCAGCCAAGGAACTTGTAGAAGAGTACTCTATATGGGGTGGAGTGCCCCAGTACTGGAGTCAACGAGAAAGATTCGGCTCTTTGGATGAAGCCATTCAAGAACTGATATTAGACGAAATGGGAAATCTCTATGACGAGCCTGCCCGTCTGTTTATGGATGAGGTATCAGATATCGCACCCTATTCATCTATCATGCTTGCGGTGGGTAGTGGAAAGCAGAAGTATTCCAGCATTTCTGATGCTCTTGGCAAGACTACGGCAGAGCTTGCCAAGCCGATGAAAATCCTGACAGAAATGGCTTTCCTCAGAAAGGAAGTACCATTTGGCGAAAATCCGCAGAAGACCAAGAAGATTCTTTATCGGATAGATGACCCATTCATGGCTTTCTACTACAGATTCATCGAACCAAACAAGTCTATGATTGCCTTGGGGCGTGGCAACATTGCAAAGAAATTCATCAATGACGGTTTCAACGGTCATGTTGCCGAGGTTTGGGAAAGACTGTGTCAGTTGGCTGTCAGCGGTAGCAACATAGAAGGTCACACATGGGGTGAAGCCTCACGCTGGTGGGGCAAGGTTCCTATCTTTGAAGAAGGAAAGAGAACCCCTGTCGGCAACGAGGAACTTAAATTTGATGTTGTTGCAGAAGACCTCTTTGACAAGAACACAATACTTGTAGGAGAATGTAAATGGACAGCCCCTGATTATGCTGACCGGCTCTTGGAAAAGCTGAAGAGAAAGGTGGCTCTCGCCCCATTTGCTCAGGGAAAGAATGTAATATACCTCCTTTTCCTAAGAGAAAAGCCCCTACCTGGTCCTCAGAATTGCAAGGTGATATTACCTGATGAGGTTGCAAGTTTACTTTATTGTTGAACCTCCCTAATTTGTGTTCATTAAGATGAAAAATTAGAGAAAGTCTGCCCACATTACCATTGGCAGACTTTTTTCTTGGACTGTTTTGCCCTTAAACAAGCCAAATCTCATTAAAAAGAGCACATTTGGCTAATTAAAGAGCAAAAAGCACGATTAACGATGCAACATCTGTGGTTGGAAGCTATGAAAAAGGGCACGATTGCTCGTGCCCAATAGCAGAAATCTTTAAGAAGGCAAGTACTGCCATCGTTGCCTAATCGATGAGATGCAGAAAACTACATCAATATCTAAAACATTTTTATTTGCCGTAGCAAATAGCAAAGAACGTTTTTAAAGCTTAATAAATATGTGTACTCTGACACATACCATTAAAACTAATGCTAGAATTATGTCTTCCACCATCATTTTAAAATTTAAGTTGTTAAAAATATTCATCTGCGTATCTTAGATTCATCTATAATCCGACATCATTTGTCGGACTAATCTCTTTATAAAACCATTGCACTATGACATTATCTCTTTTTTTGTTTTACGTCCTCTAATTCTCTACATAAACAATTATAGAGTTGCTCCCACCAAACAATATCTGCCAAAGGCATTGCCTCTGTTGCTGTATATCTTTCTCCATTATTTAATATAAGGAGATCATTTCTACAATAACAAGAAAACGTATAGGTATTTCCTTGATAGTGAATACAGTTACAAGATTTGAAATCCACATTCCCCTCACTTTTGTAAGAACAGATACCAACAAGGTGTGAACGTTCCAAACTCACCAAACCCTTCCTGTTCTTTAGATCAAAGAAATATTCTCTCCTCCAACTGCCATAGGAGCAGTATTCCTTTGTTGGCAACAGCGACAAGAGTTTCAGAACTGCCCTAGCATAGACTTTACAAAAGTCATCCATGACACTACTTATAGATGAAGGCTTTAGCTCATCAATTGCCACAAACTGCTTAATCATAAAATTACTATCCATCTCCATGTTTTATCTGACAATTTAGCCGAATCTATTGAACAACAACTTTCTTCACACTACCATCGCTATACTTCACGATGTTCAAGCCCTTGGTTGGAGCAGCCAATCGCTGACCGTTTACGGAGTAGCGAGAGAGTTCCTTGGCATCATTTGAGGTTGTAACCTTATCAATGCCAGTCGCATCAAACTCTACTATCTTCTCGAAATAGCCAAATTCTGACGACTTATAAGCATCATAAGTTCCTTTTGGTACATAAACCGTACAATTCTTTGCGTCACATCCAATAAATACATTAGACACTAACTCTGGTAATTTTTCCAGATATACATAAATGGAGGTCAATCCACTGCAACCTCTAAAAGCTGCTCCACCTATCGAAATAACACTGGAAGGGATGGTCAAGCTTGTCAATCCACTGCAATATTGAAAAGCTGATTCGCCTATCTCAGTAACACCGGAAGGGATGGTCAAGCTTGTCAATCCACTGCAATATTGAAAAGCTGATTCGCCTATCTCAGTAACACCGGAAGGGAGGGTCAAGCTTGTCAATCCACTGCAACCTTCAAAAGCTGATTTGCTTATCGAAGTAACACCGGAAGGGAGGGACAAGCTTGTCAAACCACTGCAATCTTTAAAAGCATAAATGCCTATCTTAGTAACACCGGAAGGGATGGCCAAGCTTGTCAATCCACTGCAACCCCAAAAAGCATAATCGCCTATCGAAGTAACACTGGAAGGAATGGTCAAGCTTGTCAAGCCACTGCAACCTTCAAAAGCACCATCGCCTATCGAAGTAACACTGGAAGGGAGGGACAAGCTTGTCAAGCCACTGCAACCTGAAAAAGCTTCATCGCCTATCTCAGTAACACCGGAAGGGATGGTCAAGCTTGTCAAGCCACTGCAACCCCCAAAAGCTGCTCCACCTATTGAAGTAACACTGGAAGGGATGGTCATGCTTGTCAAACCACTGCAACTATCAAAAGCATTCCTGCCTATCGAAGTAACACCGGAAGGGAGGGTCAAGCTTGTCAATCCACTGCAACCCCAAAAAGCATAATCGCCCAACTTATCATTAGAGGTATACTCGTTATCGCTGTACCGAACATACGCAGATCCACCTGCTACAATTTTTGCTTCAGACAAATCTAATATAGACAGTTTTCCGTCTGTTTTTTCCCCATTAACATCACGACCAGCCATCTCACGGATAAATTTCAAATCCGTACCATTAACTTCACCAACAATCTTCAAATTGGTAATCAGATACTTCTTGCTTTCACTAATTCTATCAGGTAAAGTACCAGCCTTATTCAGCTCAATTGTCATTTGTTTGGTAATCAAGCCATCATCAGCTGCTTGGATTGAAAGACACCCCAATAACATAAACATGACAAATAAAAGTTGTCGTTTAAAAGTAAAATTTTTCATATCTCCATTTTTAGTTTATATTCTTTCTCCTACATGAATTCTTGTTAGTCCAGTTACTATTGGCTCTCCTTCATCACCTTTGCTCAATTCACAATCGCAGGTAAAAAAGAAGCTGTTTTCCAGAACTCCATCCTCCTTTTCAATGCCCAATTTAACATGACCACTTATATTCCAATATGAGTGATTCTCAGACAGTGGTTGGATAGTTCCCGGTTCTAAAATTGCACTCTTTACCTTTAATCCTTTCGCTTTCCCCAAGAAAGAAATTGAGGAAACATGTGTACGGACATAGTCAGCTATCGCTTTCATTTTATCCGCTTTAACTTCAAATGATAACTTTGGTCGTACCATAATCGTACTTTTTAATGTGAAACAATCTGTTAACTACACAACAAAAAGAAAGCGTGAACTTGCCTGTTGCTCGCTTCACGAACAGAGGCCCTGGCAAGCCCATCATGTCGAAACGAACAACTTCGAAGCTCACGCCGATATGATACACTTATCCCTATACCGATATGGACACCCTACTTTGCGTAGGGTGCCGCACCGATAAAGAGATGTGGATATACACATCCCGAGAGCATCTACCGTTGCATAGTCTTTGACATGAATTGAAACTGCCAGGTTCCTGTTCGTCAAGAACTAAGCGCAGTAAACGCACTTTTATATTATGTCACGACACCTACCCATCCCAAGACCACGCCTCAACCATCGCTATGAATCACAGCAAAAGTCTCGACATCGGCGTGAGCTGAATTGGTATCTGCATGCAAAAGTAATGAAAATAATTGGAAAGTCGTATCATTTCCGATTATTTTTTTCAAGAAACATAAAGGTTCTGTTGTGTGAAGGCACACAAACAACCACAAAAGCCCTTTATCTATTCTACTTTGAACAAATCATCCAGCACCACCTCGTTCTGGATGTTTTGCCAACCAGCATTATGCTCTACACCATACGAAGTTATCATCGAAAGATGGAGGGTCTTCTTCGTTCCTGTCGCCTGCTTAAACAATTCCCTGCGCTTGATTAACCAAGCCGCATAATCGGGAGTGATGGAATAAGGATGATTCACGAATTTCATCTCACAGAGATTGATGGTCTTGTCTCCCCTATCTATTATCAAGTCAATCTGTGCCCCAGGTTGCTTATTGCCCTCTGCATCCGTAAAAGCACGGCACGACCACGTGCAGATGTTCGACAGAATGCCACCAATTCCCAACTTCCTCTTGATTTGAGGAATATGATGCAGACAAACCTGCTCGAAAGCATAGCCCTCCCAACTGGAAATATCCATCTGCCGATGGCTCCAATAATGCTCGTCTTCACCATGATAGTTCTTCACATACTTCAGATAGAAGAGCGAATACAGGTCAGTCAACTGATACATAAAGTCCCTATCCGTCTTGCCAAAAGCCGAATACTTGCGGATGAAATCGCAGTTGCATAAGTCGGAGAGCACGGTAGACACATACCCGGAATCCTCCACCTTCAGCTCCTCTATCAACTCAGGGCGAGTCATTCCCTTCAGTTTCTTAGCCAAAGTCTCCACCACCCTTCTATAGAGCGTGGATTCCTTGAAGAGCGATTTAAAGAGAAAGCCATATTCGCTTCTCAAAGGGGCACTGGATGAGAAGAAGAGTTCATCGATATTCTGAGCCACGCTCAGCGACCGATTCAGCATATTGAGATAAAAAGGTGTTCCACCTATCGCCATATACAACTCGGCTATCTGGAAGCGCTCCATTGAGAATCCTCTTGAAACCAGGAACTCCTCCGTCTCTGCCAGATTGAAGGGACGGAGATAGATGGAACGAGTCACACGATTGTGCAACCCACCCTTATTGCCCAACAGGGTATTCGTCATCCATGTTGTCGCCGAGCCACAAACTATCAACTTCAAGTTGTCCTGCTTCGAAGCCCACTCGTTCCAGAACAGTTCGAAAGCCTTGAGAAAGCGAGAATAGCGGGTATCCAGCCAAGGCATTTCATCAAAGAACAAGAGCACTGGCTTTTCCTTTTCTAATGTCTCCAGATACTTGCGAAGCATAAACAGAGCCTCCATCCAGTCTTTTGGAGTTTTCTGCTCCTTATGAGAATAAAACTCCAGCTGATGGGCAAAGTTTGCCAACTGCTCCTTACGAGTACCCTCATAGATACCCGTCATATAAAAGTCGTACTTATCGCCAAAGAACTTGTCGATAAGATAGGTCTTGCCAATACGTCTTCTACCATACACAGCCACAAACTCCGCCCTAGGAGATTCGTATATTTCTTGCAGCAAAGCGATTTCTCGCTGTCTTCCTATAATTCCATTAATAGTAGCCATACTTGCAAACTTTATATTTTGTTGGGTGCAAATATACAACTTTTTCTCGGGGAACACAAGCAAAAACGCAAAAGTTTACTACGCTAACGCCATTTTTATCGGGGTTAACGTAGTAAACTTTTGGTTTTGTTTGCTGTCCGTTACTGAACTGCGACTTTCTTCACACTACCATCACTATACTTCACAATGTTCAAGCCCTTGGTTGGAGATGACAACCGCTGACCATTTACGGAATAGCGAGAGACTTCCTTGACATCGGCAGAGATGTTTACCTTGTCTATAGCTGTTGCATCGAACTCAACAACATTCTCCCATTTACGAAGTTTTTCACAATAATCATCACTGGTTCCTTTAGGCACATAAACTTTAGTCCAACGAGGAATGATCAATGCCCAACTATCACCAAGATTTGGTGCTTTTTCTCCATAAAAATAAACAGTATTCAAATGTTCTGTAGCACCCCAAAAGGCGTGTCTATCAATACCTTTTAGAATAGATGGAAACTTTATACTCAAAAAGATCATTACAGCCTTCAAAAGCAAACCAATCAATATACTCTACTCCTTCAGGAATACTTAAATTTTCCAAAGCGCTGCAACCATAAAATGTTCGATCTTCAATTTCCGTAATTCCACTCGATATGTTTACTTTTTTCAAACTAGTACAAAGGGGAAAAAGAAAAAAGACCCCAAGGCTTATCCCTTAGGGTCTTTATTATTTTCTGCCCCTATAGGGGGCATATTGTTTCGTCAATTACGCGTTGGCTGCTACAGAAATCCAGTCGAAGACGAATGAGCAGATACCGAAAGCCACGATGCCAACTGTACAGATGGCAAGAGCCAACTTGGTAGAGCAAGCGCTCTGGAAGGTTGGCAGCGGACTGTCGCTGTGCTTGATGAACATCGCCTTCACGATGAGCAAGTAGTAGTACAAGCTGATGACTGTGTTGACCAAAGCGATGAATACTACGCCATAAGCCCATGCTCCGAGTGTGGTGTGGATATCGGCACCATGAACGGCTGCCATAAACACAAAGAACTTAGAGAACATACCGGCGAATGGAGGAATACCGCCCAATGAGAACAACGCCAAAGTCATGAGGAAAGCCAAACGTGGGTTGGTCTTATAGAAACCATTGTAGCTGTCCATCTGCACTGTACCGCCATTGTGCTCCTCAACAGAAGAGATGATGGCAAACACACTCAGGTTGGCTACTACGTAAATGAGAACATAGTAAGTCAGCGAGGTGATGCTCAAGGTTGAGTTGCCGATGACTGCCAACATGATGTAACCAGCCTGAGAGATAGAAGAGAATGCCATGAAACGCTTCAAGTCACTCTGACGGATGGCGAACAGGTTGGCAATCGTGATAGAGAGTACAATCACGATGTAGAGTAATACGGTCCAGTACTCTACCATTGGCTGGAACACCTTCATGAGGATAGCACAGAGTGTGAACGCAGCAGCACCCTTGGAAACTACCGACAGATAACCTGTCACAGTAGTAGGAGCACCCTGGTAAGAATCGGCTGTCCAGAAGTGGAAAGGAACCAAGGAAATCTTAAATCCCAAGCCACTGAAGAAGAACACCATACCAGCGATGGTCAATGGAGAAGCAGTGATAACCTTTGCTACATCCTCGAAGTACAATGTGCCACAGGCAGCATAAAGCAGAGAGATACCATAGATCATAACGCCACTTGAGAAAGTAGCGGTAAGGATGAACTTGGCACCTGCCTCAGCAGAGTTGTGACGATACTTGTCGAAGGCAACCAAGCAAGCCATTGGCACGGATGCCATCTCCAGACCGAGGAAGAACAGGAGGAAGTGATTGGCACTAACCATCATGTTCATACCCAACAGAGTAGAGAGAACCAACATATAGAACTCGCCCTCCTTGAAGGCAGTGTCCTTACGGCTCAACCACTCCTTGGCCTGTATCAGGACTATCAGTGTACCAAGCGCCAACACGGTCTTGAGAACACCAGCGGCAGGACCAGAGGTGTACATTCCACCAAAGGCAGATGTGGCTTCTGTAGGGAAGATATTAATGGCGATGTGAGCCACCATCAAGAGACATACCAGAGGATTGAACCACTTACGGTCTGCGCTCTTGGAACTGCAGAAGTCAGCAATGAAAGTGATCAACAGAACTACCATCAGGGTAGCTTCTGGAATCATATTTAAAAATTGACTGTAATTCATTTCTTCTGATATTTATTACATGATTACACTAAAGATAGGACCTACAGCGTCCATGATAATCTCCTCTGCCCAGAGAGGGAACATACCAAGACCTGCCACACAGGCAATCAAACCTGCTACAGCGATACGCTCGTCCCAGGTTGCATCGTGAAGCTTCTCCAACTTGGCGTTAGGAACCTTCTGATACAGAATCTTACCCACACAACGCAAGATGTAAACCGCTGTGATAACGATTGAGGTACATGCGATGATGGTACATACGCGATGGAACGTATCTGCATTCTGGAATGAACCTACGAAGATGGTCATCTCGGCTACGAAACCAGAGAAACCAGGCAAACCGAGGTTGGCCAAACCAGCTACCGCATAACCTACTGAGAGGAATGGGATAATCTTCATCAAACCACCCAAGTAGCGAACGTCACGTGTACCAGCCTGATGATAAATCATACCGATAACGGCGAAGAAGAGAGCGGTCATCAAACCGTGAGACAACATCTGGAGGATAGCACCTGTAGCTGCTGTCTGAGTCATCATACAGAGAGCGAAGAGCACCATACCACAGTGAGAAACTGAAGAATAGGCATTGATGTACTTCAAGTCGGTCTGTACACAAGCTGACAAAGCACCATAGACGATAGAGATAGTAGTCAATACCAGGAACACCTTAATCCAGAAACCATGAGTAGCTGCTGGCAAAAGGAACATGGCGATACGGAAGCAACCGTAACCACCAAGCTTCATCAATACACCGGCATGCAACATAGACACTGCTGTTGGCGCACTGGCGTGACCATCAGGAGACCATGTGTGGAATGGGAACAAAGCTCCAAGAATACCGAAACCGATGAAGAGCAATGGGAAGAACACATTCTGCACGCTCTCAGGGATAGCATGAGCACCATTGGTGTGGTGAGCGATGTCGAGGATTTCGAATGTCTGGGCACCACTGTAGAAGTAAATACCCAAGATACCGATAACCAAGAGGGCTGAACCACCCATCAACATCAAGGTAAGTTTCATGGCTGAATACTCCTTCGCACCACTACCCCATACACCGATGAGGAGATACATAGGAATCAGCGCCACCTCGTAGAACATGAACATGGTGAACATGTCGATAGAGATGAAGAAGCCATAAACACCAGTGCTCAAGAGTGTGAACCAGAGGAAGTACTCCTTCTTCATAGGCTCCATCTGCCAAGAAGCAAATGTACCGGTGAACACGATGATGGAAGTCAGAAGAATCATCACTACTGAGATACCATCCACACCGAGTGAATAGTTGATGTGCAATGGCTCAAACCATGGCACACAGTAGGTGAAGAGCATAGGAACTTGGTCGGCTGGCATTGTCTCACGAGCTTCGAGAAATGCAAACACCAAATAGATGGAGAGACCGAGCAATACGCTGGCACCTGCTACCATCACACCACGAACCTGCTTGTCGTTGCGTGCCAACCAGAGGCCGAGCAACATCAGGAGTGGTACTATGACGAATATACTTAAATTCATTTCTTTTCTATTTACTTAATTGTGAGACATTCATTAAAGAAGCGCGAGCAGACACAAGGTGAGAGCCACTGTACCTGTGAGGAACCAGATGGCATAGCTGCGCACGTCGCCACTCTGCCATGGACGGATGGTCTCGCCTGCCTCCTGTGCACCCCAAGCCATGAAGTTGAAAGTGCCATCGATGACATGACGGTCGAACCAAGCGATAGGCTTAGAGAAGAGACCGAACACAATCTTGTGGGTGAAGAACTGCCAAGCATCGTCGATATAAAAACGATTCAAGGCTGCCTTGTGCAACTTAGGCATCTTCTTGGCCAAGGTGTCGGCCAATGGTGTCTTCTTAGGTGCATACATATAGGTGGCGAGCGCGATGCCGATAACGGCTACAACGATAGAGGTGCAAGCCACCTGTGTATCGATGTGAATATCGTAGCTCTGACCTGTAGCAGAAACGAAGTGACCGAATGGAATCAAACCACAGACACAAGAGATTGCTGCAAGGAACACCAATGGACCCCACATCACGAAAGGAACCTCCTGTGGCTTACGACGATTCTCAGGATCCAACTCATAGTAGCTCTGTCCCCAGAAGATAACATAGTAAAGACGGAACATATAGAAAGCTGTCATACCAGCCACCAATGTCATGAAATAACCCATGAATGGTGAGAACTGGAAACAAGCAGTGATGATCTCGTCCTTAGAGAAGAAACCTGCGAATGGAGGAATACCTGCAATCGCCAAGCAACCGATCAAGAAGCAGATGTTGGTGATAGGCATGTACTTGTGCAAACCGCCCATGTACTCCTTGAAGTTGCTGCCGATGATGACGATGATGGCACCAGAGCAGAGGAACAGCAAGGCCTTGAACATGGCGTGGGTGAAGAGGTGGAAAATACCAGCCATATAACCCAAACCACCATGATGGTTATCTACTGCGAAGCAAACACCCAAGGCAACGAGCATGTAGGCAATCTGAGAGATAGTAGAGAAAGCCAGACCACGCTTGATATCACGCTGGCAGCAAGCTAC
>ERZ779643.399-NODE-399-length-37378-cov-7.383704_pt1 | contig 37378 bp, 30 predicted proteins | sample MGYA00511564_ERZ779643 | MGnify/ENA primary metagenome ERZ779643 (study PRJEB29588, sample SAMEA2147114) | human gut metagenome | biome: human gut; feature: human-associated habitat; material: faeces | place: Denmark | collected 2008/2010 ...
AGGCTCAAATACTCCCTTTTTCACAGAAAATCGCCTACACTTATTCGTCCACTGGACGCGTTTGGCTCTTTTCCCGTCGGGATCACCAGACGAAAACACACCATTTAGGTGTGTTTTTTAATGCAGGTGTTCGAGATTCGAACCCTGGGTTCGCACCGCAAACAAAGTTTGCTATCACGCCTCTGTTCAAAATGGTCGTCTTTTCGCAGGAAAGGCTCAAATACTCCCTTTTTCACAGAAAATCGCCTACACTTATTCGTCCACTGGGCGCGTTTGGCTCTTTTTTCATCGGTATCAACAAGATAAATAAAAAGGTCTACAATAATGTATTTTTTATCAATAAAATTGAACATATACATTCTTATAAGTATATTTTAAATATACACAGCGAAAAAATTATTGACTATAAATTTAAAATGATATAATATAAAATCACAGGAGATTAATATGGTAGAACCTAAGATATTGCCTGGGTTTATAGAGTTTTCCCCAAGCGAACAAGCACAATTTAAGAAAATAAAAACTACTATTGCTAAAAATTTTGAGTTGTTTGGATACAGTCCTATTGATACTGTTGTTTTGGAGCGCGAAGATGTCTTGCTTGCGAAAGCTGGTGGCGAAACAGAAAAACAGATTTTCACAATTGAGAAAGGCGAGAAAAATATGTGCCTTCGTTTTGACTTAACTGTTTCATTTGCAAGGTATGTTGCTTCAAGGGAAAATGAATTGGCTTTTCCATTTAAAAGATTTCAAGTTGGTAAAGTTTATCGCGGCGAAAGGCCACAAAAGGGAAGATACAGAGAATTTTATCAATGCGACATTGATGTTATTGGCAAGGAAAATTTATCAGTTAAGTATGATGCAGAAGTACCTTGCGTCATGAGTAAGTCGTTAAAAGAAGTTGGCATTGAAAATTTTAAAATTAAGATTAACAGCAGGAAAGTTTTGTTTGGATTTATACAATCTTTGAACCTTGATTGTGATTATAACGAAGTGGTAAGAATAATTGATAAATTTGACAAAATCGGCAAAGAAAATTTTGTTGCTTGTTTGAAAGATTTACAAATTAGTGACGAAAATTGCGAAAAAATCTTGAATTTTATTGAAAAAAGCGGAAAAAATTGCGAAAAAATTGAATTTTTAAGAAATTTAAACATCGCTTCTGCAGATTTTAATAAAGGTGTTGAAGAACTTGAAGAAGTGTTAAGTGTGGTAAAATCTTTTGGCGAAGAAGAAAATTTTGAAATAGATTTTAAAATTTCTCGCGGGCTGGATTATTACACTGGCACGGTTTACGAAACATTCATTACTGGCTATGAAAATTTTGGTTCAATTTGCTCAGGTGGAAGATACGATAACCTTGCTGGATGTTATACAAATACAAAATTGCCTGGTGTGGGTATGAGCATTGGTTTGACAAGGTTATTTGTGTTGCTTAGAGATAACAATCTTTTAAAATTTGAAAGCAAGTCAAGCATTGATGTTCTTATTTTAACAATGGGTGATTATTGCGACCAAGCAGTAAAACTAGCGGAGTATTTAAGAGCAAATGGTGTTCGATGCGATAACTATTTTGACGATGCAAAGTTTAAAGCCAAAATGAACTATGCAAATAAAATTGGTGTGCCTTATGTTGCAATTTTAGGAGAAGATGAAATTGCAAATGATTACATTACTTTGAAAAATATGTCAACAGGAGAGCAACAAAAAGTTTCTAACAATGAACTTGTAAAAATTATTAAATAAATTGTTGACAAACCCCTTGTTTTAGTGTAGTATAACAAGGCGTGGTGGATATAGCTCAGCTGGTAGAGCGCCAGATTGTGGCTCTGGAGGTCAAGGGTTCGAGACCCTTTATTCACCCCATTAAGCACCTTAAAAGGTGCTTTTTTTGTTGCTTATTGGGTCTCGAACTAAGCGTAAAAAAAGTTGCCAGTGGCAAGTTTTTTAGCGCCGGCAAGAAATTGTGATAGAGTGCGAATTATAATTTTTATAAATCACTTTATTTTTGCAATAATTAGTGATATATTTTTCGCATGGAAGAAAATGAAAACAGCTTAGAGTTTATAAAATATTTACAAAATTTTGACGAGGATTTTAGCATGAGTGATTACACACCTGACGAAATTTATGAAATGATTCATAAAAACGATACGCAAAGATTTAAAGATAAATATTTCAGCAAATATGATGATGTGAAAAGTAGTAGCTTAAAAAAGCAAGATTGGTAATAAAAATTTTTCAAAATTTATTGCAATCGCCTTTGCGTTGTGATATAATGCGACGGTTTAAAAAAGGAAAAATTTTATGAATAAGAATATTAGAAATGTTGCGATAATCGCGCACGTTGACCACGGTAAAACATCACTTGTTAACGAAATGTTAAAACAAGGCAATGTTTTTAGGGACAATCAAACAGTTGAAGACAGAGTTATGGATAGTAATGACATCGAAAAAGAAAGGGGCATTACTATTCTTTCCAAGAATGCAAGTTGTTCTTATAAAGGCGTTAAAATCAATGTTGTTGACACCCCAGGACACGCGGATTTTGGTGGCGAAGTTGAACGCGTTTTGAAGATGGTTGATGGCGTTTTGCTTGTTGTTGATGCTTATGAAGGTCCAATGCCACAAACAAGATTTGTTTTGGAACGCGCTCTTGCTCTTGGGCTTAAAGTCATTGTTGTTGTAAATAAAATTGATAAACCAGACGCAAGGCTTAAAGAAGTTCAAGACGAAGTTTTGGAACTTTTGTTAGATTTAGACGCTGATGAAGAACAATTAAATTCTCCATTCATTTTTGCATCAGCAAGAGAAGGAACAGCAAGCACAAATTATTTAGAAAAGGGCAAAGACTTAACACCACTTTTTGATTGCATATTACAGCATATTCCAGCACCACAAGGTGATGAAAATGCACCATTTAGAATGCTTGTTTCATCAGCAGAACACAACGATTATGTTGGTAAACTTGCTATAGGTAAAATTGAAAGCGGAAGCGTTAAAATTGGCGACCAAATTGTGCTTTGTAACTATCACGATGAAAGCAAAAAAATTAGAAATAAAATTGTTTCACTTTTTACATTTGAAGGTTTGAAAAGGGTTCAAGTTGAAAGTGCAAGTGTTGGCGAAATTGTTTGTATTGCTGGAATTGAAAACATTGGTATTGGCGACACAGTTTGCAGTCCTGAAAGAGTTGAACCACTTGAATTTGTTAAAATTGCAGAACCAAGCGTTGAAATGACTTTCCTTGTAAATGATAGCCCATTTGCTGGCAAAGAAGGTAAGTTTGTAACAAGCAGACACTTGCGTGACAGGCTCTATAAAGAAGCAGTTAAAGACTTGTCATTAAAGGTTAGTGACACAAACTCAACAGATGCGTTCACTGTTTGCGGTCGTGGCGAAATGCACCTTTCAATTTTGATTGAAAATATGCGCCGTGATGGCTATGAATTCCAAGTTTCAATGCCAAGAGTTAGGTTTAAAGAAATTGACGGCAAAAAATATGAACCTATTGATATTTTGACGATTGATGTTCCAGAAGATAGCGTGGGAACTATCATGAATAAAATGGGAAACAGAAAAGGCGAATTAATTGCTATGACACCTAAGGGTAGCCGTATGAAAATGGAATTCTATATTCCAGAAAGAGGTATTTTTGGATTTAAATCAGAAATGCTTACAGACACACGCGGCGAAGGTGTTATGAGTTCAGTTTTCCACGATTATGAACCTTACAAAGGCGAAATTAATAGAAAGGCTTATGGTTCTCTTATCGCATTTGAAAACGGCGAAGCAGTTGCTTATGGACTTTTCAATGCGCAAGACCGCGGACAATTATTCATTGGTGCTGGCACTCGTGTTTATGCTGGAATGGTTTTCGGTAGAAATCCAAAAGGCGAAGACCTTGTTGTTAACCCTTGCAAAACAAAACATTTATCTAACTGCCGTAGTTCAAGTTCAGACGAAGCATTAAGGCTGGTTCCACCAATTCAAATGAGTTTGGAAGATTGCCTTGAATTCTTGGCAGATGACGAATATTTGGAAGTTACACCAAAATCAATCAGAATAAGAAAAATTGTTCTTGACCACAGAGAGCGTTTGCGTATTCGTGGCAAAATGTTAAATATGGAAGATTAAAAAATACAGGCGGCGGCCTGTATTTTTTAACTTTTAACTAATTTAAAGCACGAAATGTAGGATATCCACTACAACGACAAAGACAAGCAAAAATATCAGTCCGCCCATGTTGATGTAGCCCTTTACTTTTTCGTTAATAGGCTTTTTGGTTATCCATTCAATTCCAGTGAAAACCATTTGTGCACCATCAAGAGCGGGGAATGGAATAAGATTGAACATTGCCAGGTTTGCAGCAATCAGCGGCAGCAAGATGAACAAGTTGACGATTGATGTTTGTGTGTAAGTTGCTATGAGTGAAATTGTTGTTATTGTTCCACCAATTTGTTTGATTGGAATTTTGAAAGTTATAAGTAGCCACAAAGATTTCAACACCGCCCAAGCCATGAAAATTGCAAGGGCGAATGCTCCGCCAAGTGCTTCAAAAAATGGTCTTGGATAAAGTTCAAGGTCGGCAACGGTAAGCAAAGCGTTGCCTTCTTCGTCAAACATATATATGTCTTTGTTATTGACATCGGCTTTTTGTTCTTCTGTCAATGTTTTTGGGTTGACAGTATTTTTAAATTTTGGTTTTAAAGCCACAGCAACATTTATAAATTCATCTTTTTTTGTTTCTTCGTTATATCTTTTTATTGTTAAAGTGATATTGTTCCTATCTTTTGCATTAGAGAGCAATGCGCCAAGCGTGCCGTTTGTTGCAAAGTTAATTTTTGTTCCATCAACTTCATAAATAACATCGCCTTTTTGCAAGTTTTCGTTGTATATACTAGGGTCGCCAGTTACGCGATAAATATCATAACCAAAAGAGACTAATAAGATAAACGAAAAGATAATTGCACTTAGAAAGTTAAAAAATGCGCCTGCGAACAAAACAATCATTCTTTTCCAAGGTTTTTGATTGTTAAATGCCTCTGGATTTTTGCCATCTGCGGCATCTGTTTCGCCTTCAAAAGCGCAATAGCCGCCAAGTGGAAAAATCCTAATTGAAAATTTTTCGCCGCGTTTGTTAGTTCTGGAATAAATTGCTTTACCAAAACCTATTGAAAATTCGTTAATTTTAAATTTCAAAAATCTTCCTGCAACATAATGCCCAGTTTCATGAATTAAAATCATGAGAAGAAGGACAAAGATAGCAAGAATAACATAAAGTATTGTTGACATTGTGGAAGAAATTCCCATTAATGATAAGTTCAAGTTAACCTCTTAAATATTGTTATGTTAAATGTGTTTATATAATAACATATTAAAAATAAAAAAGAAATACAAAAACTAAAATAGTGTAATTTTGATTAAATTCTACAAATATTGAGCATTTTTTTCTAAAAGTTCTTTTGTTGAACTGTTTATTTGCGATAGCAGCACGACAGCTGCAAGCAGTGCGAGCAGATTTGGAACATAGGTGAACCAACTAAGTGCGCCGCGGAACATATAATATGTTTTGCCAACAACATAAGGTTTGCTTGTTGTTTTATTGTATGTAACTTCGTTGCCGTCTGGGCTGTCGTTAGCATCGCCTTGAGTTACAAAGTATCCTTCTTCGGTGATTTCAATAATTCTGTGGGTAACATTGGTAGAACCGCTTGTAAAAGTTAAAATATCTCCAACCTTAAATTCATTTTGTTTTGGTTTATAGATAATGATAACATCGCCTTTATAAAGTGTTGGGGTCATGGAATTGCTGATAACTCTAACAGGCCTAAAACCTATAATCAGGGCAACAACGATTGTTAAAAGAAAAGCAAGAAAAATGCTTTTAAGTGCCATGACCAAATATTTTATAACCAAATTTGGCTTTTTTAGTTTGCCTTCAAGTTTGTAAATCAAGATAAACCCCTTAATAATTTGCCTAAATTTGACAAAATTATGCTTTTTTTAACAAACTTAGACTATCACAGACACGGAAAAAGTCCAAACGATTGATAAAAATATATACTATCAAAAAATATTTGCAAAAATTTAAAAGATAAGTTACAATCAAATCATCTTAAATTTAGGAGTTTTTTATGAACGAAATGATTGACGAATTTTATACTGCTTGCAAAGATGATATGCAAAAAGCGATTGACCACTTGAAAAGTGAATATCAAATGATTAGGGCAGGAAGAGCAAATCCACATATTTTGGATAAAGTTGTTGTTGAATACTACGGAGTTCCAACACCAATCAACCAAATGGCAAATATTTCTGTTCCAGAAGCAAGAGTGCTTTTGATTAATGTTTGGGACCAATCACAAATTGTTAATATTTCAAAAGCGATAAGCCAAGCGGACCTTGGAGTTAACCCAATAGACGATGGTAAAGCAATTAGGTTGATTTTCCCAGCGCTCACAGAAGAAAGAAGAAAAGAAATTGTTAAGTCTGTTAAGAAATTATGCGAAGATTGTAAAATTTCTTTAAGAAATGCAAGAAGAGATTGTCTTGATGTTTTCAAAAACATGAAGAAAGAAGGAGAGCTTACAGAAGACGAACTTGCTACTTGCGAAAAAGATGTTCAAAAATTTATTGATACTTTTGTTGAAAAAGCAGATAATTTAGCAAATGAAAAAGAAAAAGAAGTTATGGAAATCTAAAACTTCTTTTTTCCTTTTATAAAACATAAAATAAGGTTGTAATGAAAAATAAAGTTGTAAACAAACCAAGGCATATTGGTATTATTTTGGACGGCAATGGAAGGTGGGCTAAAAAGAGAAATCTTCCAAGAATTGCAGGACATAAAGAAGGCGTTTTTGCCGTTGAGAGAATGATAAAAGCGGCACGCGAAGAAGGGATTGAAGTTGTGTCGGTTTATGCATTCTCAACAGAAAATTGGAAGAGAAGCCGCGATGAAGTTGACGGCATTTTTGCGTTAATTGACGATGCGATTGATAGAAACAAAGATAAGTTGATTGAAAATAATATAAAACTTCAAATTATGGGCGATAAAAGCAGGCTTAGTGAAAGTTTGCAAGACAAAATTAATAATTTGACAGAACTTACAAAAGATAACACAGGACTTATTTTTAATATAGGTTTAAACTATGGTGGCAGAGATGAAATTTTAAGAGCAACAAATATTTGTCACGAAAAATATCCAAATCAAGAGATAACAAAAGAAATGTTTGAAGCGGAACTTTACACAGCCGGTTTACCAAATTTAGATTTTGTTATAAGGACAAGCGGCGAGATGCGTCTTAGCAATTTTATGCTATATCAGGCTGCTTATGCTGAGTTTTATTTTCCTAAAACTTATTGGCCAGATTTTAATAAAAGATTTTTGAAAAAAGCACTTAAAGTTTATTCAAAAAGAAATAGAAGATTTGGAAAGGTGTAAAATTACTTTGTAATTAAATAATTTTGTGCTACTAATATAAATAATTAAATTACAAATACAAAAGGTAAATTATGAAGAAAAGAGTTTTAAGTGCATTAGTAATGATTGCTGCCGTTATTGGAGCGTTTGCTTTTAGGTTAATTCCAACATATGGCGTTTATGTTTTTGATTTATTTTTGGGCGCGCTCGCAATTTTATGCGCGTTGGAAATGTCAAAATTGTTAGATGGTATGTATATTCTAAACAGTCCTATGGCTATTGGAGTATACCCTTCTTTAATGTTTGCAGGTCACATGTTTACATTCTTGTTTAAACTTGATTTTTATTGGTGGTTTGTAATTCAAGCAATTATTTTGGTATTTATGTTCCTTGCAACTTATGTTTCTTATTTGTTTGATACAAAATATCTTATTAGATTGAGAAGAGAAACAAAACTTTCAAAAAATAAATTGGCAATCAAAACAACACTTGGTTCGCTTATTGCTTTTATATATCCAGCAGCATTGTTCTTGGCATTCATGATGACAGATAGAGTTGACGAATTGTCATTTGGATTTGTTGAAAACTTCTCAGGCAATCTTGGCTGGCTCATGCTTGTTTGCGCTGTTATTATTCCTGTTATTTCTGATACAGTTGCACTCCTTTGCGGAATGTTTTTCAAAGGCACAAAACTTTGTCCAAAAGTAAGCAAAAATAAAACTGTTGCTGGTGCTGCGTTTGCTTGTATGTTCACAGGCGTAATCATGGGTGCACTTTATTATTTGTTTAATGTTTTCACAGTGTTTAAAGTTGGTATGGCTGCAACTCATATCTATATGTGGCACTTTATTATTCTTGGCGTTTTGGGCTCAATTTTCAGTCAATTAGGCGATTTATTTGAATCATTCTTAAAACGCAAAGCAAATGTAAAAGATTCTGGAACAATTTTCCCAGGACATGGCGGTTTCTTAGATAGATTAGATAGTCATCTTTTCTCAGCAGTTTTCACACTTGTATATTTTGCAATGATATTTATTATTTACTAAGAGAGTGGGGAAATGGGCGAGATTAAACATATATTTGAAAAAATTTTAGATGTTTTGTTCCCACAAAATATAAAATGTATGTTTTGCGGCGAGGAAGTAAACGAAAGTGAGTTTTGTTTATGTGATAAGTGCGCCCATACTGTCGAAAGATGCGAAAAAGTTTGTGATTGTTGCGGTTCAGTTTTGAAATCTGAATCGAAATATTGTTTGATTTGTTTGAATAATAAAAGAGAGTTCGATTTTGCGCGAGCACCTTATGTTTATAAAGGAAAAGTTATAGCGGCGGTTCATAACTTTAAATATAATGGTGCAAAATACTTGGCTAAGCCATTTGCAAAATCAATGCTCTCTTCTTTTAATGAATTAAACTCATTAATCGGTGGATTTGATTTTATAATTCCAGTTCCGATGCACAAAAGCAAATTGAAAAAGAGAAAATATAATCAATCAAAATTACTTGCAGACGAAATTTCAAAGTTGACAAATTTACCAGTTTATGACGACCTTGTTGTTAAGGTGAAGAATACAGAATCTCAAACAAAACTATCGCGCCAAGATAGATTTAAAAACATGAAAGATGTTTTTGTTATCACAGACAAAGGCAAAGTCAAAGGTAAAAATATTTTGATAGTTGACGATATTCTAACAACTGGCGCAACAACTGAAAGTATGGCAAAATTATTGAAAACTAACCATGCAAATAAAATTGCCGTTTTAAGTCTCGCAAGAACTGATGCCGACAAAGTTTCATGATGCCATAGTGGCATCAAAATAAAATAAATTCATGGTTAAAATAATATTAACAAAAAGGTCATTTTTTATTTTTTTATGCACAAATGTCGAAAAATGTAGAAAATAGTCTAAATTTTTTATAACTAACAAAAGAAGATTTAAATATGAAAAACAGAAACTATGCAAAGAAAAGAACAATTATATTATTAATAGCTGTTTCTTTAATTTTAACTTTCTTTATAAGTCTCTCAATGGCATGGTATGTTGCAAATAGGTCAGCGTCAGGATCGGTTATCTTTGATAAAGGTATTTTTATTGATTTTGAAAATGTTGATGGTGAAGGCAGAGAAAGAAACTTGGTTTTGGCTGATGGCTCTTTGTTTGATATTTCAGTTGTGCCAAATCAAGTTATTGAAATTAAAAATCCTTATATCAAAGCGTTAGAAAATTCTGTTCCATTTTATTTAAGAGCAAAACTCAATTATTTCTCAGAAAAAGATGGCAACTTAACAGCAGTTACAAAAGATAAGTTGAGTGAAATTGTCAAACTCAATCCTTACGGCAATGCTTTTGACTTCAATTCAAAATTCTTGCCAGACGACACTAATGAATGGTTTTATTTTGTAAAAGACGAAAGTGCGAATTTAAGTTCTGCAAATTTGGCGGTTGTTAATCCAAATAATGTTGTTAACATTTTTGAAAATTCATTTATGACTATTGCAGATTTTAATTGCGAAAGCGGTTCGCCAAACGAAATTGATAACTTGGTTATCAAACTTGAAATTCACGCTTTGCAAGTAACTGAAACAAGTTCATCTGACTTTGGACTTGGTGAAAGCGAAAGCACTTCAACAACTTTATCTTTGAATGGCGGCGAAGTTACATATTTGACAGATGACAACGCTATAGAAATTGTAAAGTTTGATGGAGCGGATATTGTGATTGACGATGGCTCTTTGCCAATTACAAATAAAGAAATTACTATTGTTTCAACAGCGTTTGAAAATGTTGGACTAAATGAAGTAATTGAAGAAAAAGTTATCTTTGTTTATGACAAAGATTTGCTTGAATATTTTGTTGAGAATGAGATGTCCAGAGAAAATAGTTTTCTTGGCAAAATTGATATAGCAACTAGCGAAGAACTTTATGACTATGTTTTCAATGTCTTGCTTTCAGATAGATTAGACAGTTCTCTTGCTGATGAGTTCATGGCTTATAATTTTATTTTGCTTGATACAGATTTGCAATAAAAAATAGATGCGGTGGCATCTATTTTTTTAGAACAATGCTGGTAAAGAGACCAGTATTGCTGCGAGTGACAATATAACTTGTGGGTTGATTGTTAATCTTTTATCTCTAATCATTGGGATTAATGAAATCACCAAAGCGGACAATGCGGTTACAAACGCTAAAACAAAGAAAACGATTGCTCCGACTCTTGCACCAATTACTGGCATTAAATAAGTAAATAATGACAAGAACATTGCGGATACAGATAAGAACACAGGAAGCATTTCAAAACTAAATAAATTTCTCCAAAAATTATTTACATTTTTAGTTCTTTGTGATTTTGTTTCAACAAGCACATCGTCTTCATCACTATTAAAAATTTCATGTTCGTTCATAATAAAACCTCCTTAAATAAATTTCATTAAATATTATACGATAATTATTAATTTTTAGCAACAAATTTTATTTATGCTTATAAATTTTATAAAAATATTAGTTAAAATTTATTACTTTTGTTATACTAAAAATAAATTAGGAGGTTTTTATGCCTGTAAAAAAACAAAAAGACGAAAATTTGGAAAGAGAAAAAGTTGGCAAAAAGTCAATTAAAAAAATAAAAAATGAAACGGCCGTTGAAATCTTAAAAGAGCCAACAACTGAAATTTCTAAGGATAACGACTATGTCCCACAAATTTCAGACGACATGGTTTTGGACGAAGATTACACTTTAAACGATGTTTATGAAGATGTAGACTCTCTTGCAGAGGCAGACTTTTATGATGTAAATTATGATCGTGATGTTTTCATGGAATTAAGGAAAATTATAGACAATGCGTTTGCAAAAAGGAACAAAAGTAAAGAAGAAGAGCAAAAATATGACGATATAGTTTATAATTTGACAACAAATTGCTTGGACGATAAATATCTGCAAGACTTTATGGGTTATTGCTACAAAAAAGGCAAATATGATTTTTGTCTTATGAATTTTGAAAAATATATGAAATGGACAATCTTGGCGGCGTCAAGGGGTAATGCTTTCAGTTTGTCAAAATTACAATTATTTTTGTCGAATCAAGTTAATGAACTTTTGTCAATCAATAGGATTGACTTAATTATGGATACATTGGAATTAGACCCAGAACAATTTGTTATGGTTCTTACGAAAAAATTGTGCGATAGGCTTGTGTTTATTTTAGACTTGTTCCCAGAAGATATGATAAAAGAACAAGAAGTTTTACTTGAACAAAATGACCAGTCTATGAGAAAATTTGACAAAGCAAAAGAACAGGCTCTTGAAAAAGTTGCTAATGAGTGTCGTGAGTTGATAGATTCAATAAACACCTTAGATGACGAAATTGCAAAAAGCAAAGAAATTAAAAGAGAGTATGACAGAATGAAAAACAACGCCGAACAAAGCGTTGTTGAAGAAGATAGCGAGCCAAATGTTTTAACAAATGAGCAAATGGAAGCAGAAGCGGCAAGACAGGCAAATAGTTCAAATAGATTTACCAAAAGAGAGCCAAGTAAGAAAAAATTTAGATGGTAATAAGGGGCGAAGTTGAGCGCAATTAGGATTGTTACAATTATAGTTTTAACATTAATTTTGGTGGCAATTTTTAGTTATTTTTTGCTGACCTACCTTTTGTATTTTATAACTTTACGAAAGGGTGCGTGGATTGGTAAATATGTGAAAAAAGTTTTTCATGAGAATGAAGACGAATATAAAATTAATCCTGCTTGGTGGAACTTACAAAATGTTCAAAAATTTCAAATTGAAAATAATGGGCTTAAACTTTCAGGATTTTATATTAAAAATCCGAATGTTAACACAAATAAACTTGCAATTATACTCCATGGCTATTATTCCGATCACAAAGACATGAATATTCAAGCAAAATTATTTTTGGAAAAAGGTTTTAACATCTTTTGTCCAGATTCAAGAGCGCATGGAGAAAGCCAAGGCAAAACAATCAGCATGGGTTATTTTGAAAAAAATGACCTTAAAAAATGGATTGAATTTTTAACAAATAAATTTGGTAAAGATACGCAAATCGCGATTTTTGGTTGGTCGATGGGCGCTGCGATTGCAAATTTGTATTGCAGTGGTGAAGTGGCATCAAATGTTAAATGTGTGATATCGGACTGCTCATACAACAACGCTTATGAAGAATTCAAATGTATGCTCAAACAAAGAAAACTGCCTAGCGGGGTTGCTATGTTTTTGCTAAACCAAGGCACAAAAATGTATGGCGAATTTTTCTTAAAAGAAGTTGATGTTGAAAGCGTGATAAAGTTCAACAAAGTGCCAACCTTGTTTATTCATGGCGAAAAAGATAGTTTTGTGCCGAGTTATATGAGTGAAAAACTATTTAATGCCAAAGAAAAAGGCTATAACAAATTGGTTAAATTTGAAAATGCCGAGCATTGCATGAGTTATGCCAGCGATAAAGAAAAGTATGTTAATATAATAAGTGAATTTATAAGTAGTTATTTTAAGTAATTTGTTTGACTTTAAAATCGCTAAATGTTAATATTATTTCCGCAAGGTTTTGCGGAAATTTTTATTTTAAAAGCAAAAAAAACGAAATAGGAGAGAAAAATGAAAAAATTTATTAGCATTGCATTAGTTTTTTGTTTGGCTATGACAGCATTTTTATTCGTTGGCTGTGCAAAGAATCCAAATACTAATATCAAACTTGATGGCGGCCCAGAACTCAATGAACTTGTAACTGGCAACGGCTCATTCCAAGTTAGAAAAGGCGACTATGTTTATTTTGCAAGTGGCTATGTTTCAAAATCTGATTTGGGAACAGGCGGACTTACAAACGAACTCGGAGAAGTTACAAATGGCGCTTTGTATCGTGCAAAAGTTGAACTTAAAAAGACTTTGATTAAAGAAGAAAATAAAACAGAAGGCGAAGAAAGCGAACCAAAATATCAAGAAGAATATGTGCTTACAGATGTTCAGTTGTTATGCTCAAAACTTGTAGGTTTTGAAAACTCAGGCATCTATATTTTTGGTAATAAAATTTATTTTGGCACACCATCAACAATCAAAAATAGCGAAGGTACAGTTATGTATAAATTACTAACTTTCTATTCAGTTGATTTGAATGGCGAAAACTTGACAGAACTTTATCAAACACAATCATTTGAAAATGGAAAATATTCTTTCATTTCTATCAATGGCAATTTATATCTTATGATTTTTGATGGCTCACAAATTTTGAGAGTTGATATGAACGGCAATAGCAAAGTTTTGGCAACTGATGTTGTATCAGCAGTTTTACCAAAGAGCGAAGTTATTGTAGATAATTCATACAGTGCAACAGAAAACGAAAAATATGTTTATTACACAATAAAAAATAGTGAAAATACCGAAACAATTGATTATGGCAATGTTTTAAATAAAGTAAATATCGTTTCAGGCGAAAAAACTGAATTGTTTAAGCAAAGATATATAACAATCACTTTAAGTGAATTCGTAAATAATAAACTTAATTATAAGAGAAATGTGATGCGCTCTGAAATGTCACCATCAAGCGAAACATATTTATTTACAAACGATTTCTCAAAAACAACTTTTGAAGAAAGTGAAAAACAAATTGCAAATCAATCTGCAATTACGAATATGGTTGAATACAAATACGAAGCGGAAGAACTTAACGGCTACACTTATGTGAACGGTGGAAAATTGTATTATCGCTCAAGCGATGGTTTGACAGTTAAAACTTTGTCAACAAGCGCTTCATCTGTTTTATTCGTTCAAGGAAAATATGTTTATTATGTAAGTTCATCAGCAATTTATAGAGTTGATGTGACAAAAGATAATCCTAGTGGACAAAAATTGTCAGATTCTAGCACAATTAACACATCTTATATAACAATCGATAGCAATTTTATTTATTTCTATGTTAAAGATTCAAAAACAAGTGTTTATGAAACATACTATGTTGATTTAATCAATTTCGTAAGCGGAACAACTAAGCCAGTTAAAATTGTTGGATAAAAGGATAAAATATGGCCGAAGAATATAATTTTAAAGAGATCGAAAAGAAATGGCAAGATAAATGGGAAAACGATGGAAGATTAAAAGCCGTTGATTTTCACCCAACAAAGCCAAAATATTATATGCTTTACGAATTTCCAAACACAAGCGGCAGTTTGCACATGGGACACCTAAAAGGAACAGTTCCAGCAGATGCACTTGCTAGATTTAAAAGATTTAAAGGCTATAATGTTTTATTTCCAATCGGTGGAGATTCTTTTGGTTTGCCAGCAGAAAACGCTGCTATTAAATACGGTATTAATCCTAAACAATTTGTTAAAGACGGCATGAAAAATATCTTGGACGGCTTTAAGAAATTGGGGCTTTCTTTTGATTGGTCAAGGACATTTTGCACCAGCGATCCAGAATATTACAAATGGACGCAATGGATATTCTTGCAACTCTTAAAAAACGGCAAAGCGTATAAAGAAAAGGGCACAGTAAACTTTTGCCCAAAATGCCAAACAGTTCTTTCAAACGAAGATAGTCAAGGCGGAATCTGCGATAGATGCGGCAGCGAAGTCGTTCAAGTTAATCGTGATGTTTGGTTCTTGAAAATGAAAGAGTATTCTGAAAAACTTCTCGAAAATGTTGACAGAATACAGATGTCAGATTATTTGAAAGAAGCGCAAAGGAATTGGATAGGAAAAAGTGAAGGAATTCAACTAAAACTTGATTTGGTTGATGACAATAACAATCAGATTGGGGATATAGAAATTTATACAACATGTATTGAAACGGTTTATGGCATAACTTTTGTTGTGCTTGCACCAGAAAATCAACTTGTTGATAAACTCAAAGATAAAATTAAAAACTTTGACGATGTTGTCAAATATCAACAACAAACAGCATTAAGAAGTGAATTTGATAGAATTAGTCAAGTTAAAGATAAAACTGGCTGCAAATTGGAAGGTGTTTTTGCAATCAATCCAATAACAAAAGCAAAAGTTCAAGTTTATCTTGCAGATTTTGTTTTGAACAATTACGGCACAGGTGCAGTTATGGCTGTTCCATGTCACGACCAAAGAGATTACGAATTCGCACAGAATTTTAATATTCCTATGATACAAGTCATCGAAGGTGATGTGTCAACAAAAGCCGTTGAAAAGGCAGAATATTTGGAAAAAAATTCAAAACTTATGAATTCTGCCGAATTTTCTGGAATGCCTGTTAAAGAAGCAAAGAAGAAAATTGCGGAAATGGTTGTTGAAAAAGGTTATGGCAAAAAACAAGTCAACTATAAAATGCAAGACTGGCCATTTAACAGACAAAGATATTGGGGAGAACCATTCCCTGTTGTTTTCTGTGAACATTGCGGCATAGTTCCGTTAGACGAGAAAGATTTGCCACTCACACTTCCAGAAACAAACGACTATATGCCAAATGCAAAAGGTGATTCCCCACTTTCAAAGATCGAAAGTTTTGTAAATTGCAAATGTCCAAAGTGCGGAGCACCTGCAAAGAGAGAAACAGACACAATGCCAAACTGGGCGGGTTCAAGTTGGTATTGGCTTAGATATGTTGATCCACACAACGATAAAGCGCTTGCAGATTATGACAAATTGAAATACTGGGGCAGTGTAGATTGCTACACTGGCGGAACAGAACATATAACTCGACATGTTCTATATGCTTTCTTCTGGCAAAATTTCCTTTACGAAATTGGAGCAGTTCCAACAAGAGATCCATTTATTAGGAAAATGGGAAGCGGTTTGATTTTGGACGACGAAGGCAAAAAAATGAGCAAAAGTTCCAAAAACGGTGTTTCTCCGCTTGCAGTTATTGAACAGTATGGCGCAGATGTTGCGAGAATGCATGTTCATTTCCTTGCCGGTTACGAAGATAATTGTATGTGGACATTCAAGGGCATTGAAGGTATTGTAAATTTCCTTGATAAAGTTTGGAAATTGCAAGACATTATCAAAGGCGAAGAAATTTCAAAAGAGCACGAAGTTGAACTCAATGCTTTAATCAAAAAACTTGAAGAAGATTATGAAAATCTTAAACTTAACACTGCAATATCTGCTTGCATGATATTCATGAAAAAAATCAAAGCAGACGGCTATATAACAAAGGAAGAATTAAGACAATATTTGATTGTGTTAAATCCTCTTGCTCCACATTTGACAAGCGAATTATTTGAGAAAGTGTTTAACAAAGATATTCTTGACGAGTCATGGCCAAAATATGACGAAAATAAAACTCAAAAACAAGAAATCAATTTGCCAATTCAAGTAAATGGAAAAATGAAAGGCACAATCGAAATCTCAGTTGGGGCATCGCAAGAAGAAATTGAAAATATGGTTTATTCAACTGGTAAGGTAGAAAAATCACAGGTTAAAAAAATAATTTATATTCCTAATAGAATTATAAACTTTATAGTTTAATAAAAAAATCACGATTTTCGTGATTTTTTTATGGTTTAAAGAAGGATTATTTGTTTTGCAACGCAAGATAGTCATTTGGATTAATTTGATTGTTATCTTTTAAAAGTTCAAAATGTAAGTGTGCACCAGACTTAAATTCTTCGCCAGCACTGTTCGATACTGAGCCTAACTTTTGACCCTTTTTAACTTTGTCGCCAACTTTTACGGCAACTTTGCTGTCGAGTGAAGAATACTTGCTTGTGAATTGGTCGTTGTGTTTAATAACAATGACAGTGCCTTCAATATTGTTTGTGTAAAGTTGAACAATTTCGCCAGCTTCTGCTGCTAAAACATCAGTTGAACTTCCACTTTTTAAATCAACACCTTTATGAGTTTCATACCAGCCCATTGTTTCGTTATACAAAAATTCATCTCTGGAATAGTCATGTAAAACTTGACAATCAGTAAGTGGTAAAGTGAAATTCAAAGCATTTCCGCCAACTTCCATTGGATCTTTATTTTCAACATTTAAGTCCGTGCTTGTTGGCTTACCTGTTAAAACAACTGAAAGTGTAACAACAAGAACGATAACAGCAACTGCGATAAAGTATCCGTATTTCTTTAAAAAGTTTTTAAAACCCTCTCCTCTTTTTTTGATTTTGATTTGATTACCCATCTTTAACCTCCTACGCAAATTATTGACATATATTTTTTCATTTATACATTCAATTTTTAAATTAATAACTTCCGAGCAGAAGCGGCAATCCTACCTTATTTTCAAAAGAAGAAACAAGAATTTGAACATTAACTTTTTTGCCATCTATGTTTACAAATTTATTAAATTTATTTGTGCAAGCGTAAATAATTGTTTTTTCTTGATTATTTATCATAATTTTTTGTTTTTTCACTATTTTAGCGTTTAAAAGTTCCAAAATATTTAATGGGTTAAGATTTGTTGTAAATTCAAACCCGTCAAAATTTGTTTCTTTAATAAATTTTGCTGCGTTATCTTTGGTTGGGGCGATGTATATTCCAATACCATTTTTATATGTTTTTTCATTTTTAAAATCTATATTAGAAGAATAATATATCTTAATATTATTTGCTTCTAACTTGCTTAAATCAATATTGTTGGAATAACATAAAGATGTAAGCGAAATTAAAAGAGTTGAAAATAAAAGAGCAATAAATCTTAAAACATTTGAATTCATGTTAAGAGTTATTGCCACTTTTGATAAAATTTATACAATAATTTAGGCGAAATTTAAGTATCCTAGGCGCATCATTGCATTGAGTTGAAAACAATTTGACGAAAGCGCAACATAAGATATGTTTTCATAAAAGTTGTTTTCATTTATTGTTCTGACTTCTTTTTGTGAATATAAATTCATCATTCTTTTTGAAATTTTAGACATTTTATTTTTGATTAAAAGAATGCTTGCATTGAGCTTTGGTCTAATACATTTTGCTTTAAAGAAAAATTGATTTGTTGTTAAATTCTGATAATTTTGAATAAAATCTTCAAAAAAAGTACAATTTTTGCCATTTTTTTGCAATATTTTAATCAAATATTCATAATTTGGTGTGTTTTTATAATACAGATTATTGCTTGTCCAAAAGTGCTCGTAGATTGTTAGAAGTGCATTTGAAGCGATTAACGCACGCCTACCGAAGTTTGAATTTAAGTTATCGTTTTGCGGCATGGTGGCAATTTCAATCATTGCCAAATCGCAAGAGAGTTCGTCTGCGATTGTAAAAAGTTCAATCAGATTGTCCATCAAATTTAAAATAGCAACTTCTTTTTTCAAACTTAGCCAGTTGATTAAACCTTCTGTTTTATTGATAACTTTTTTTAGCGCGTTTATGGCATAAGTGTTGTCATTTGAGAAAAGCAAATTTTTAACTTGTTCAGAAAAAATTGTTTCTAAGAATGAGAATATAAAACAACAAGTTGAAAAAACAAAATTATCTGGACTTGCCTTTATGATATTCTCGTCAATAAAAACTTTTTTTGGATAGTCTAGCAATACTTTTTCAGTTGTTAGTGAATTTGTTTTATAAGCATAGTTTGTGAAATAACCAAAGTGAGATATTGTTGATGGCACAACAACATAGTCTACGCTTAAACTTTTTGCCACAAGTTTTGACAGGTCGGTCACTTTTCCTGCGCCAAAAGAAATTATCAAATCGCAGTTTTGGGCTTTGCTTGCCGAGCGAATTATATTCTCGTGGTCTTCAAGTTCTGGGTTAAATTCTTGAACAAAAAAGTCTATGTTTTTATCATTTAAAAAACACATTAAAGCGGGAAAATACAACTTTTTTGGCGTTTTTGATGTAAAAATCGCTATTTTTTTGTAATTTTTGGCAAATTCTGCCAAATCTTCAAAAACTCCTTTCTTAAAAACTATCTTTTCTATTGGATTGAATGAACTCATATTTCGTGCTCCTTAATAGCGAGTTTACTATTCTTTCAATGTCTAAAAATAGAATAATTTGTGAAATAGTTTGTTTTCTAATAGAAAATGGTTTAAACTCTTTGTAATGGAACTTGAAGGCATTGTTGACGAAATAATTTTTAGAAATGACGATAACGGCTATACCGTTTTTCTTTTTGATTGTTCCGATAAAGGTCATGTTGCTGTTGGCAGTTTTTTGAGTATCAATGTTGGCGAAAACCTTAAACTGGTTGGCGATTTCAAACATAATGGTAAGTATGGAATGCAATTTCAAGTTGACAGTTATGAAAGTATTGCGCCAAAAACTCGAAACGGCATAATAAGATATTTGTCAAGCGGGCTTATTAAAGGCGTTGGTCCTGTGACTGCCGAAGCGATTGTAAAAAAGTTTAAAGAAAACACTCTTGAAGTTATTGAGTTTAACCCTGAAAAGTTGGTTGAAGTTCGTGGAATCTCTCAAAAAAAAGCTAAACTTATTTCTGAGTCGCTGGTTGAAGTTAGGGATATGCAAAATGCGATGGTATTTTTGCAAGGCTATAATATTTCAACAACTATTGCTTTAAAAATCTATGAGATATATAAAAACAGCACGATAGAAGTTGTGAAAACAAATCCATATAGATTGGTTGAAGAAGTTAACGGAATTGGTTTTGCAAAGGCAGATAAGATTGCACAAAGTATGGGGATTGCGGTTGATAGTCCGTTTAGAATTAGGGCGGGCATTTTGCATATTTTAAACGAAGCGAGCGATAAAAATGGTCACACATATATGTTAAAACCGCAACTTGTTGAAGGGGTTAACAAACTTTTAGCGCTTGAAAATATTGATGTTTCAAAAATATTTGAAGATATTTTTGATGTGCTTCAAAAAGAAAATTTGGTTAAAGTTTTTTGGGAAGACAAGCACGAAATAATTATGCTTACAAAAATGTATAACGCTGAAAAATATGTGGCTTCAAAACTTGCCATTTTGAATAATTCCAACATTGAAACAGATTTAAACTTGGACGATGAAATAACTTTTTTTGAAAATCAAAAGCACTTAAAATTGCACCAAGACCAGAAAAATGCAATAAAAATGGCAATAAACAGTGGTGTAAGTGTTATTACTGGTGGCCCAGGAACGGGTAAAACAACGATTGTTTCATGTGCTCTTGAAATTTTTAAAATGTTGAATAAAAACATTTTGCTTTTAGCACCAACAGGTCGTGCAGCGAAAAGGCTTTCTGAAAGCACAGGCGAAGAAGCAAAAACAATACATCGTGCGCTCGAAATTGATTTCCGCTCAAAACTAGGCTTATTTGTTTATAACGAAAAAAATCCTTTGCCATACGATGTTGTCATTGTTGACGAAGTTTCAATGGTTGATGTTGTGTTAATGAATAGTTTGCTAAAAGCGATTTCAAAAGGCTCAAAACTGATTTTGGTTGGAGATAAAGACCAATTACCTAGCGTTGGCGCAGGAAATGTTTTGGCGGATATTTTAAGCAGTCAAACAATAAATGTGACACAACTCACGCGAATTTACAGGCAAGAAAATGATAGTTTGATTATTTCAAACGCTCACATGATAAATGAGGGAGTTATGCCTGTTTTAGACAATAAAAGTTCAGACTTTTTCTTTGATTCCAAGGAAGAAAGAACAGACATTTTCAACAGCATTGTATCGCTCGTGACACAAAGAATACCATCGTTTTTTAAGATTGAACAATCTAAAATTCAGGTTCTTGCACCATTGAAAGCGGGTGAGTGCGGGATTGAAAATATAAATGTAAGTTTGCAAGAAAAAATTAATCCGCCACTTCCAACAAAAAATGAAATTAAAGTTGGTCAAACGATTTTCCGTGAAGGCGACAAAATTATGCAGACAGCAAACAACTATAATTTGGAGTGGAAAAAGAGATACGAGCGTGAAAATTATTTTGAAGATGGCGCTGGTGTGTTTAATGGAGATATTGGATACATTCACAAAATAATTCCGCAAACTTATGAAATGGTTGTTTGGTTTGAAGATGGCAGGGAAGTTGTGTATCCACGCAGTGAACTTTCGCAACTTTCTCTTGCTTATGCTATTACAATTCACAAGAGTCAAGGCTCGGAGTTTGACGCTGTTGTAATTCCTGTTACAAGTGGACCAAGTTTGATTTTTACAAGAAATTTAATTTATACGGCTGTTACAAGAGCGAAAAAATTGGTTGTTTTAGTTGGATCAAAGTCCGCTTTAAAAAGAATGATATCAAACACATACATGGCTAAAAGGTTCACGCTTTTAGAAAAATTTTTAATTGAAGAAAATAAAAAATATAAATTATTATTTTCGGAAAATAATTAAAAAAATAAAAAATATATTAAAAAATCAATAAAAAATAGCATTTTTAATTAATTTTTATTTAATTTTGCTATTTTTTTATTATTTTAATTAATTTTTTTAGGATTTATTGCAATTTATTTAATAATTAATTTTGCTAAAAATTAACCTTAAATTTGTTTGACTAAAATATTATATAATTATATAATTATTTTAAATAATTTGCGGATAATAATTTTATTCTCAAAAAAATATACAAATGGGGGCAATATGAGAACATTAAAAGTTGCATTAATTGTGTTCTTTTCAATTTTAGGAATTGTGGGGGCAACTATCCTTGGTTTATACCTAACAGGTAAATTAAATGTTGAGGCTGTTCCGCCAGCAGACATTTTTTACGCCGATGTAACAGTTGACGAAAATGGAAATAAAACTTTCACTTCTCATACAGGTGAATATTTTACTTCAAGCAATTTTGAAATGATAATTGGCACAACTTCAAAAAGTGAAGATTATAACCAAACGAAAGTAAATTTAGATTTCGGCACACAAGTTGCTAAAAAATATTTGAAAGTAAATTCAGAAACTTTAACTCCATATTGTTACACATTGGACGAAAATGGAAATCAAGTTAAATACGAATTGACCGACGAAGCGAATGGAAATTACATAACGAACGGAAAAATTGTTGTTCCAAAAACAGTAACCATTGGCAGAGCGTTTAAAGTTTTGCTTTGTGTTTCAACAGATGAAGCGTCTGACGGAGCAATAGATGAAAACACAAAACTTTATAATATCGGAGGAACGGTTGTGTTGTATGCTCAATCGGAAGCAAAGTCTTTGAGCAGAATTAATACAACAATCAATATTGATGTTCCAATTGAAAGCATCAGAATAATTCCAACAACAAGCAATGGTGGTGAAGAAAAAGTTTTAAACACCATTATTGAAAACGACAAACTTTATTATGTTGTCAACCTTGAAACTTTCTTCGGTTTGAAAGTAGAGTTCTCGCCAGCAAGAAGTGCATATCTTTATGGAAAAGATGGCTCAAATGGCACTGCTCAATTTAAAAAAGTTATATTTGGGCTTAACAACGATGAAGAAAATATTACATTTGTAGATGCAGACGGCAATATGATTGCTGGCGTGTCAGATATTGCAAGAATGCTTAGCATTCTCTCTGGCGATGGCGAAGTTTTTGCAAGAGTTTTCAAAAATGCCGCAGATAACAACGCTAATGCGGAATTATCACTCACAGAACAATACGAATTAATGGCAAATAAAGGGGTTAGTGCAAGTGCAAATATTCGTGTTACAAATATCACTATTGACGGCTTTGAAATTTCAGATAAATATCATGGTGCGGGCAATGAACTTGTTTTTGATATCAACAACAGGTTGATTATCACAGCAAACAACGAACTTCTTGGGAAATCACTCCAAATTGGAATTTTGGCAGATGGCTATTCACAAGGTGCAGTTCAAAAAGAAATTGAAAATATTTACCTTTCAATCCAAGTATTTAAAAATGGTGCTTGGGTTGATGCTACCGCTGGTGATAACAAATATTTCACTTTTGTTGGCTCGCAAGTTTATGTTATGAATTTGCTAGATAGCGATTATTATGGATTTAACTTCTATCAAGTTAAATTTAACCGCAACATGCCAAATAACTCATATTGGGAGATTGCTGCGCTTGCTAATAACGAAAATGCAGACTATTCAGCTATTAGAATTCAAGTATTCTATAAGTCGAGCGAAGGCATTGTTGAAAATAACACAAAATATGGCCCATACGATGTTGAATGTGTTGTAAATCCAGTTGTTGAACCAGAAGTTGAATGGAACGACAATTCAGGCTATAAACAATCTGACGAACTTGTTGCAGATAACAGAAATGAAGAAATTTTATTCTATGTTGACGGCAAAGCAACTCCAATTATTATTGATTTGACAAATTTGGGGCTTATTACAAATCTTGACCAAAATCCTGCAAATACTTTGATTAAATATTTCATCTGTTCAAAAACCGATGCAAATTTAGATAGCAAAATTAATTGCAGAAAGTATAATGGTCAACTTCAAGGTTTGCCAACCGGTATGCAATATGTTTATGAACTTTTAAGCGATGAAAAATTGATTATTTCATCAATGGGCGATGTTTCAGAATTTGAGTTTGACATTGTTTTTGCAGTTGTTCAAAATGACTTCTATGGCAACGCAGTTAAGGACGGCGATAGTTATGTAATCAAAGCGCTTCCAAGTGCTCAAAATGGTTCGCTTATAACCTTACCATTCAGAATTTCAAAAACTGTTGATATTTCAAACGAGTCGTTGAGTGTCGTTATTAATACGCCTGTTTCTCCATACGGCGAACCAACATTTGTGCTTCAAAGAACTTCAAATTCTTTAAAACTTGCTATAAAAATCAAAACAACAGATGTTGAAATCTTCAAAAAACAAGTTGATGCGGGCAATATAACTTTGCACGCTTATGAAAATAATGTTTTGGTAAATTACTTGCATTATTACAATGACGGCGTTAATTATCCGCTTGAAAACGCATTGGCAGCGTATTTGGAAACAAATCCAACTGTTTTAACAGACGGCGAATATACGATTTTTGAAATCAGTTTGTCAACTGGCGAAATTGCATTCGCTGATGCAGAAGACGAAAAAGCAATCAATATTGTTTTGAATTATGTTGTGAACACAGAAAAAGGTGATATGAATTTCACAGCAAGCACAACAAATATAAACATTTATTCAGGTAAAATTAACGATTTAAAAATCAAATATTCTTACATTGACGACAATGGCGTAACTGTTGAAAAATATTTTGAAGGCAACGAAATAATCAACATTGTTAAACGCATTGTAAATAATGCTGGCGTAACTGAAATCTCTACTATCTACACAATGGAGATTGACGGTCAAGAAAGAGAAATTGTAGTTTTAACAAACGATTATTTGAATGTTGAATTTACAAAATATGGCATAGATGATGTGCTTAATATTTCGTCAAGCAATTCACTTGTTTTGCAAGTTAGTTATATGTCGCTTAACGACGAAATCAGATATCAATTATCAGCATTGAAAAGCGGCGAAAATGTTAGAGTAACATTCAAACCACAATTTGCTCATTCAAATTTTAAAGCTATCACGCTTATTTTCAATATTGATGCAAACTTTGAAGTTGATGCAAACGATACAGATTTTAGAAATGGCGTTGCAAGCACTCTACAAGACGGAATTTTAAATTATGATCCAAGTAGAGGCTACACAATTATTGGCGCACCGATTAAACAAACGGGCGATAAATATGAAATTGTTGCAGTTGAAGACTCAAATGTTGAATACCTATTTAAAAATTTAGTTCAAGTTAGCGTTACAACTTCGGCTGATTCTGTTGTTGTAAACGATAAATTAAAATTTACTTTGGAAATTCCAGACGACTTGAAAAGTTTTATAGAACTTATTTACATTGATGGCGAATTAATCGGTTTTAAACCAATGGCAAAACTTGGAAAAGCAGCAAATTTAGTTGTTTACTATTACAGTTCAGAAGTTGGCTTTAACTCTGGCGTTTTGAATATTAATCTTGCACCATACTATCAAGCACAAGGCACAATTGATAACCATGACGGTGCAAATGTTTCACAAAAAGAGCCAGATGCAAAATTTGTTTTTGCCGAAGCAGATATAATTTTAAACAACTTTAAAGTTTTGGGCTTTAACTTGGAAACAGGAATTTATGATGTTGAAATCAACACTGGACTGGGCGCAAAAATTGCTGCAATACTTAACCAATTAACAGCAATTACAAGCGACAAAACAAACTTGTTAAACATTCTTCAAATTTTTGCAAGTCAAGGTGCAGGAGAGTTGATTTTCACTCCAATTTCAATCAAATTTGCACCAGTCAGCCAAGTTGAAAAATATATTTTAACTTTTGCTTTTAACGACAATGTTGCAGAAAATGCTTACAATTTCTCCATTGACTACATTTTCTATGTTCAACCTAATATCAAAGTTGATGAAAGCAAAATATTTGAAGTTAGAGATGATATTTATTATCTTAACAACCAAGAAAATCCATTTAAAAATGGCTATACTTTGTATTGGTTTGAAACCACAAGTGACGGCGTAAATGTTATTAAATTCCCATTCACAAGAATTTGTGGCATTGAAAACTTTGATGAAAGCAAATTCAGCTATGCTGTTTATGAAAAAGGTGCACAAAATGGCGGATTGACAGTTGGCACTCAATACACAATCACAGGAGTCAAAAAATTAAGTTTATACGAACTTGTTGTTTATTATGCTGGTAATAAATTTACTTTTAGATATTTCGCAGAACCAAATTTAAATTTGCCAGATGAAATTGAAAAGGTAACTTATAACGGCGAAAAATACTTATCTCTTTACGCAAAACAGGACATATCAAGTTTGACAGTTTTGAGTTTTGGCTCACTTGCAAAAAACGGAAACATTTTGTCTTATGCCGAACTTAGCAAAAAAACTGGCAACATTAATGAAGCATACACAAGATATGGCAACTTAAATTTAAATATTAATAAAAATAAATTTGGATTGTTTGAGACTTATGTTGTATTAACAAATGGTTCAACAGAGAACGAAGAATATGTTGTATATAAGGCTCTTATTTTCCCAGAGAAATGGTCTTATATTGATTATGGCGAAACTGGTGTAACTGATGTTTATCAAATTTTAAATGGTGAAGTTGTAAAGAATATTGAAAGCGGAAAAGATATTGAAAACTTTGCAAATACTATTTTGGCAAATAATTTTGAGCATGAAATATATGATTTAACTGACTCAAAATTATTAGAAAAAGATAATTTGTTAATTAATGTTGATGTTAACACTAAAACTATCAAAACAAATCCAATGGGCAAAAATCACAAGTTTAAAATCACATTCACAGTAAATTATTCAGATGCAACAGGAACTCATTATCCTTACACATTCAATTATTATGTTGAAGCAAGCGCTTCGCAAACAATAGAAATTAATTATCCTTACACTGGAAGCGGAAATGGTGAGATTCTGGAAGATTTCAGCGTTTCGCATAAAGTTTACTATGACGAATTTGAAAACAACCAATATATTATTGATTTAAAATCAAACGAAAATAATATGTTCGGAAAACAGTTTGTAAAACTTACATCTAGCGTTGAAGGCGATTTTGATTTTAATAATTTGATTTTTGAAATTGTTAAAGTTTATGTAAACAACGAAATAATAACAAATAACATTTCAAGTTATGTAGCAATCGATAACAAAGGCGAAGTTGTTTTGAAAAATGTATCTTATGAATCATTAAATGTGTTAATTAAAATCTCAACAAAAAATGGTGCAGAAGGTTATTACAAAATTAGCGTTCAAAATCATGCTGTAAATTATGTTATAGGTGTTGATAATACCGAAACAGGAGCAGGATTTGCGGAAAATACAATTGAAAATGTAAATCGTGGTAAATTGGATAATTTTAACAACAAAATTTTACCAAACCTTACATTAAGAATTAAAACAGGTTCATCTTCATATTCCGAAGATAAAAACTTAACGCTTCATTTTGCAGTTTTAAAAGACGGAGTTTTGCAAACAGAAGACAATATCATATATTATAATTCTACAGAGAAAAAATTGGTTGTAAAATCATCACCAATTAAGCAAACAGCAACACTTTATGCTTTCACATCAGAAGGCGTTGTGGCTAAAATTGAAATTGACATTGATAGTCCTATAAGCATAAGCCAAACTACGGATAACTATGACGGCGGACAAAACAACGCCCATGGTTTGTATGGCGACCAAACCGTTGATTTGTTTAAATACTTATCGATTTCTTATAATAGTGAAGCTAAAAATGTTAGGGGTTACACATTTGAAATTGTCCCTAAAAATGATTATGTTTCAATAAGTGACAAGAACTTAGTAATCAAACCATATTTCAATGCAAATAATGAATTTATAAAAATTACAATCAAAGTTCAACTTTGGGATGCAACAAATCTTCCTGGAACTAGCGAAGATATTAAATGTGAATTTGAAATGACTTTCAGCATCATGCCAAATGTTATAGTGAATAATCAAGCAGAAACAGTCAAAGCAAATCAAACATTAACATGGGAAAAGATTAATGATTTATTTAACCTCAAAGAAGGTGATGGTTATTCATATGAGTTGCTGAAAAACTCTATTACACATAATTTGCTTGCAGAAGAATTGAAACTTTATGAAAACGAAGAAACATCATTACAAAATGAATTGAAGTTTAACACAGTAAATGTTTTAACATTTAAACCAAAACCAGTTATGGCAAAAAGAGAAATTGTTATAACATTTAAGATTTTCAAAGGAGATTTTGCAACAACTGGAACTTTAACAATTGCGATTGAACCAGACACCGATGTTGAAATCAATTATCCAGATTTTGGAACTGGCAGAAATTTTGACGCACTTTATATATATAAAGAAGATTATAAAAGCAATAAAGTTTTAGATTTAATAAATGATAGGTTTATTAATATAATTAGCAAAGGAACAAATCAAATTGTTTTAGAGAAACCATCTGACTATATCTCTATAACAACAGATAACAAAATCACTTTAACTAGCAATGCTTTGAATTTGGAATCAAATGAGACGATTGTTATTTCGATTTATGTTGATGGGCTTTTAAGAAGCACTTTCACATTGGTCATTTGCAATAATCCAGTGTTTACTGCAAGTTTTGATAACGGACTTAGCGAAATTAGCGAAGATTTGTTACAAAATGAAGTCAAAGGAAATCCATTTTGGTTTGAAGACGGAAAAATCTCAATTCAAACAGAACAAAATAGAGGTGGCTCTCAATTTGGAATTTATATTATTGCAAGAAATAAATTAACTGGTGTTGAAACAAAAGTTTTAATCGGCGGAGAAGGCTCACAAGAAACAGTTAAGAGTGCAGTGCTATATTTTGCTGATTACAATAGTCTACAGGGAATATTAACTCTTGATAAGGATAATGCAATAGAGAGAAACGCTGATGACACTTATTCATTCGCTGAAATCTTTAACAACGGAGAATACAACAAAGGAATTGACATTGCCACTTGCGAATTCTATTTTGGTGAATTTGTGGTAAATGAAAATCAGGTTGTTTTGGGTTCTAATCTCAAAATTGAGCAACCAAAAAAACGCATAACTTACTATTACAATGGTTTTGAAATGACTTTCTCAAAAGCAGCAACTTTGTTTAAAGTTGGCACTACATATATCAATAATGCTTATTTTAGACTTGAAGGAATTAGCGGAACTTACAACTTAATTAACGCAAACAGCAGTGTTGAAATTGCAAAATATGAATTTAAAGTTGTTAAAGACTATAAATTTGGCGACAACACTTTTGCAAACAGTCCAAAAGATGGCTCAACAAGTTCAATAACAAAAGATACATATAATGACAAAGAATTTGGTGAGCTATATGGCACGCAATATAGGGTTTCAAAAACGATTGAATTGACGGCGGGTAATAGTTATTCGTTAATTGAATTATTAAGAGGCTTAGGTTTAACTGCTTATAGAGGTGGGGCTTATCAATCAACAGAAAAGATATATTTGCAGCACGGAAATTACACAACAAACGAAAACTTCAAACATAACTTAGGTTCATTAATTTCGCTTCAATCAATAAATGGTAAAGATTACACAATCACACCAAATGGGGCAAAGAAAGGTGGAGATATAGTTCACTTGGTTGTAAGGTTTGGTGCAGAGAATCTTGCCTCAACGAATGCCTATGCGGATGCAGACACTTATATTATTAGGATCAAGATTCTTCCAAACATAACAATCACTCCAACATCTGCTAGTGGTGAAAACATTTTGTCGTATGAAGAAAGCACAACAACGGGATTAACATTAACGGCTGGTATTAAAATCACAGACTCTTTAATTAAATACTTCAACATTCCACTTTCACAACTTGTAACAATCAGCGGAAATTATGATATTACAAAAATGATTGTTTCAGTTGGCAATGGTTCTGAGTATGTTGTTGGCGCTGGATATGCAAACAGATTAGGAAAATTGCCGGGCGGTGGCGAAGAATATGGAATTCAGTTTAACAAAACGATTTTTGGTGGAAATATAATTGAACTTACAATTTCTGATAGGTTCGGTTATAGCGAAAGCATTAGAGTTCAATATTTGAACAGCAAAAATGTATCGCCAACAATCTTATCAAATCCATCTTCAATATTTGAAGGCGATCAATTCACTTTGGCTTTCTATAAAGGAGTTGACGAAAATGGCCTCAAATTATATCAATGTTTTGGTGCGCAATCTGGGTCGCTCACAGAAACTACATTAGCTGGAATACCAAATGTAATTATTGTTAATGGATTTGGGGATAAACAGATTACAGATGTTAATATTGATAACGATTTATTTACTTTAATTGCAAACAAGGGCGAATTTGTTAGTGGAACTAAAACAAAACTTGGTTATAATGACAATTCGATTTTTGGAAATAACATTAGATTATTACCAAATGAATTTGGTTTAAAAATTAGGTTAACAGTTCAAAACAGCGCAATCGGCAAAGAGGAAGTTGTTGAACTTGCTGTAAACACATCTTTGAACCAAAGATATAAAGTTCAAGCAAAGGGCAATTATGGTAAATATTCAACAATCTACCTTGGCAACGGAAATGAATATCAATTAACCAACTTGTTTGAAATTTACGATTTAAAACTTGGCGCAACAACTGATAAACTAACTGTTGCTAATACTAGCGATATTAATAACTATCTGACAGAAATTAGCGGTAACTTGTTAACATTTAGTGGCGCAGAGTCTTTCAACAATAAGATATCTGAAACAAAAGTAACCAATTTTGAGTTTCAACTTTCTGGCGAAGGGTTTGGCGCAACACATGTATATGGCTTCAACATTGCATTAACTCCAAAGTATTATGCGGTTGAAATGAAGGATGCAGATCAAAACTACGGAATTGTTGTTGATGGCGACGCAGATGTTTCTTATAGTGGCACAGATTGGCAAAATAGTATTATTTATCTTGACTATTATGGAGATGTAGTTGAAGGCGGCACGCTTCCAAATGATTCATATTCAATATATTCAGGTATTGGAAATCTATCAGCTGGTACGCTTTCTGGACTAAGCGCGGATAACTCTGTAACTATTACTGTGAAGTCAGATAACATTGAAATTGGACAAGTTAAAGTCACAATGAGAAGATATTATGGTTTAACAGGAAACTCAGTAAATGTTCCAATAAAAAATATAACTGGAAACCAAATCAAGTTTGAAGATTGGACAAAAGGAATAAAAGCACTTGTTGTTGAACAAGGTGAGACGCAAACTGGTGAAGCTCTTGGTAAAGGACTTGGCTTGTTCACATATTCTGTTGGCACTGGCTACGACTTAAAATACGAGAACGGCGAGTATAAACTTGTTAAAACATCTGGTAATTTTGCAGTAGGAGATTCAATTGTTGTTAGAGTTAACTATATGGGCAAAGAACTTGGAACGATTACTGTAAACATAACAAATAACTAAATATAAAAACTGAAAAAGTTTAAAATATTTGTTGACACTCCGAGAAAAGTGTGTTACAATGCTTGTAACACTCAGATTTCGGGGTGTTTTTTTAAGGAGAGAAAAATATGGCAAAGAAAAATGTTGCTCGTGCACACATCATGATTGCTTGCACAGAATGCAAAGAAAGAAATTACGCAAGTGTAAAAAATAAGAAGAATGACCCAGAAAGAATTGAGATTTCTAAACATTGCCCAAGATGCAACAAACACACTCTTCACAAAGAAACAAAATAGTTTTTGTTTCAGTTTTTTGTTAAACAAAAGATGATTAATTTTGTGAATTTTAGGAGTTTAAAATGGGAAAGAAAAATAAAAAGAAAAATCAAGTTTTAGCGGGCGAAACAGTAGTAGAAAACACTGATGCAAATGCTACGGCAGAAAATCTTGTTGTAGAAGCTGAAGCTGATAAACAAGAAAAAGTTCAACCAGAGCAAGCACCAGTTAAAGAAGATGTTAAAAAGTCTGATGCTGGCAGTAAAAAGAAAAAAGTAAAAAAAGAAAAGAAAGAGTCTAAACTTGCAAGAAGATTTAAAGAAACAGGTTCTGAACTCAAAAAAGTAACTTGGCCAACATTTAAAGAAACTGTTAAAAAAACAGGTGTTGTTTTAGGTGTTGTTATCTTCTTTGGTCTTATACTTTTTGCCTTTGACTATATCTTAACAGTTCTTTCAAGTTTGCTTGCTGGTAAATCTATCACAGCAGTTCAACAATGGTTGTCTGTTGGTCTTGCTTGCGCTATCGTTGTTATCGCTGTTGTTTGGATTATTGTATGGGCAGTAAGAAAGAAAAACAGAGATAGGAGATAGGCATGGACGAAAAAGAATTAGAACAAGTTAGCGAACAAGTTGAAGCAAATAACGAAGAAAGTGCCCCAGTGGCTGTTGAAGCAAAGGATAAAAGCGTAAGTCCTTTTAGAGATAGTCCAGATAGCAAATGGTATGTTCTTCACACTTTTTCAGGTTATGAAAATGTTGCGAAAGAAAATTTGGAGACAGTTGTTGAAAAATTCAATTTGCAAGACAGAATTTTCGATATTATCATTCCTATGGAAGATGTTATTGAAGAAAAAAATGGCAAGAAAAAACTTGTATCAAGAAAGGTTATGCCATGCTACTTACTTGTTAAAATGATATATGGTGACGATATGTGGCACAATATCACAAGAACAAGGGGCATTACTGGTTTCGTTGGCCCAAAAGGCCGTCCACTTGCTCTTACGGAAGACGAAATTAGAAAAATGAGATTGGAAGTTATCAGAACAGATATCAATGTCCAAGTTGGAGATAAGGTTGAAGTTATTGATGGCCCACTTATGAATATGCTTGGAACAGTTCTCACTGTTGACGAAGTAAATTCAAGAGCAAAAGTAAATGTCGAAATGTTCGGCAGAGAAACACCAGTTGACTTAGATTTCAGTCAATTAAAGGTTATTAAAGATTAATTTGGTTTTATCGCGAAAGCGTTAAAATATATGGGCAGAGCCCAAACAAAATCGTGGGAGAGATGTTTAGCCACATCTTGATAGCACCACAAGGGAGGTAGAAATATGGCTAAGAAAATTAATGCAATTGTTAAACTTCAATTGCCAGCCGGTAAAGCCACACCAGGACCACCAGTCGGTTCATCACTTGGACCTCATGGTATCAACATTGCAGGCTTTACAAAGGAGTTCAACGAAAAAACAGCAAATCAAGCAGGTTTAATTATCCCTGTTGTGATCACTATCTATGCAGATAGATCATTTGATTTCGTATTAAAAACTCCACCAGCTGCTGTTTTAATCAAAAAAGCAATCGGAATTGAAACAGGAAGCGCAAAACCAAACAAAACAAAAGTCGGAACAATCAAAAGAGAGCAAATCAGAGAAATTGCAACTCTTAAAATGCCAGATTTGAATGCATCATCAATTGAATCTGCTATGAAAATGATTGAAGGCGCAGCTAGAAGCATGGGCGTCGTTGTTGAAGACTAGGAGGCAATATGAGTAAAGGTAAAAGATATAATCAAGTTGCTTCTATGGTAGACAGCACAAACGCATACGATGTTCCAGAAGCACTTGAAATCATCACAAACGGCGCAAAAGCAAAGTTTGACGAAACAGTTGAAGCACATTTCAGACTTGGTGTTGATGGCAGAAATGCTGACCAACAAGTTAGAGGCGTTGTTGTTCTTCCACACGGAACAGGTAAATCTGTTAAAGTTTTAGTTATCGCAAAAGGTGACAAAGCAAAAGAAGCTCAGGAAGCTGGTGCAGATTTCGTTGGTGCAGAAGAAATGGTTCAAAAAATCTTGACAGAAAACTGGTTCGGATTTGATGTTTGTATCACAACTCCTGATATGATGGGCGTTGTTGGTAGAATCGCTCGTGTTTTAGGACCAAAAGGCTTGATGCCAAATCCTAAGAGCGGAACTGTTACAATGGATGTTAAAAAAGCTATTAACGATGTTAAAGCTGGTAAAGTTGAATATAGGCTTGACAAAACAAACAATGTTCATGTTGTAATTGGAAAAGTAAGTTTCGGAAAAGATAAACTTGTAGAAAACTACGAAACAATCTATAACGCAATTGTAAAAGCAAAACCTGCTGCTGCAAAAGGAACATACATTAAAAATGCTAGTGTTTCATCAACAATGGGACCTGGAATTAAAGTTAAAGCTTAACAAGAGCAAAAAGCACTCAGTAAAATGAGTGCTTTTTTTATGAAAAGATGGCTTTGAGAATTATGCCAACAATAAAGGAAAGAACGGCAAGTCCGATTGTGCGATAAACTAACATTCGGGCTTGTTTTTTCTCTTTTTGAAGGTCTTTTTTGAATAAATGTCCCTTAGATTTAAGCGATGTGCAATATATTGTGCCTTTTTTGCTGTCTGAGGCGACAAAGTCGATATAACTATCTTTTTGCAGGCTTTGCATGATGTCGTCGAGTTCGGAAAGCGATAGGGCATGTTTTTTATCTGACACAAATTTGATAATTTCTTCGGCAGCAATAAGATGCGAACTTCTATCCGCACAAACATTAAAAAGATAGGACATAACTAATTTTTCTTTTTGGTCAAGTAGCATCTAAATTATTATTAGCAAAATTGCGAAAAAATTTCTATCAATTGAAAATATAGTTGACAGAAAGTGCTATTTCAGATATAATTAACCGAACTTTTAAATTTATATGGAGGTAAAAAATGAAAAGAACATATCAACCAAAGAAGCGTCAAAGAAGCAAAGTTCATGGATTCCGTGCAAGAATGAAAACACAAGGCGGAAGAAATGTTATTAAAAGACGCAGAAACAGAGGCAGAAAAAATTTAGCTGCATAAAGTTAGGAGGGCGAAAAAATGTTAAAAAAAGAAAATCGCCTTAAAAAGAACAGTCAATTTTCATACATCTACAAGCATGGTCAAACGAAACATACCCCTATATTGTCCCTTAGTTTTGTTAAAACACAGTATAAACCTTTCAAAGTTGGCTTCACAGTTAGCAAGAAAATCGGCAAAAGCGTTGTGAGAAGCAAGGTTAAGCGCAGATTGCGTGAAGCATTTAGGTTATTAATTGATAAAGTTAATGCAAATTATAACTACATTTTTATTGCTAGACCTGGAATTGAAAATGCTAATTTCCAAGAGATTCAACAGTCTATGATAAGTCTTTTGGAAAAGGCAAATTTGATAACTAAAAGTTGAAACTTATAAGACAAATTGTCTTAATTTGATATATTAATGAATAAATTTTTAAAAATCATAAGTTTTCCATTTAAAGCATTTTTAATTGCTTTAATTTATTGCTATAAATGGTTTATAAGTCCAATTTTGCCAAATGTGTGTAGGTTCACACCTAGTTGTTCAACCTATGCCGTGCAAGCAATAAAGGAGTTTGGCTTTTTTAAAGGTAGTTATATCGCATTCAAGCGGCTTTGTAGATGTGTGCCTAAAGGAAAGAGTGGGTTTGACTCAATTCCGCTCAATATTAAAGGAGATTTAAAATGGCTTATTTAGCGTCAAAACTTTTAGGGGCTGTTAGTCAGCCTAACGGAGTTTGGGAAAAAATAATAATGGCATTCCACAATGGAATTCACAATTACGCGTGGGCTATTATTGTTTTTACAATAGTTTTAAAAATTATTTTGTTGCCACTAGATTTTTTAAACAAATATGTAACAGCAAAAAACGCAAAAGTTCAAAAAGCTATTCAACCTGAGCTTGAAAAAATTCAAAAACAATATGGCAATAACAAGCAAATTATCAATCAAAAGACGATGGAACTTTACAAAAAGAACAATTACAGCGTAACAGGTTCATGCGTTGTGATGTTGATAAATATGGCATTAACTTTAACGATTTTCATTACATTGTTCAGCGGGTTAAACTCAATGGCCGCATATAAAGTTCAATATCAATATAATGAAATTCAAAAGAGTTATTATTCAGTTGAAGATTATAGCAACGACAATCTCGCTGAAAGATACAAATATTATTTCAACGAGTATGCTAGTTTTGATGAAAACTTGAATGAAGAAGGCAAAATCAAAGACGAAGCAGCAGCAAAAACTTATGCTATAGATAAAGTTAAAGCTGAAATTGCAACATACAATAATGAAACTAACAATGCAAATGCACTCCAAAGATACGGCGAAGTAAAAGAAAGTTGGCTTTGGATAGACAATATTTGGAAGTCGGATACGCCTTGGACAAACTCAGTTGCAACATTTAAGGAATACTCTAATAGTGCAAGAGCAACATTTAAAGATGTTGAAATCAAAAATACTGCTGATGAACAAATTGGAATGCTCACTGCTGGCGATTTGAAATCTTTGGCAGAAGCAGAATACAATCAAATTATGGATCCAATTCGAGAGTCTGCTGGCAGAGCAAATGGTTATTTAATTGTTGTTATTTTGGCAGCAGGTTTGAATTTAATTTCACTTCTCGCTTCGCAAGGAAAACTTAAATTTAAGAGAAAGAAAAAGACAACTCTTGAAGAAGAACCAAAGCAAAAACAACCAGGCGGCTGGCTCATGTTGGTGCTTCTTCCAGCAATCATGATTTATATCACTTTGATTTACAACGCAGTGTTCGGTCTTTACATCTTTGTAAGTTCACTTGTCACAACAGCAGCAACGCCACTCATCAACTGGCTAATCAATGTAATTGACAAGAAAAAGCAAGCGAAAAAAGATAAAGAAGTGACTGTATCTTACAGTAGAAAAAAATAAGGAGAAAATTATGTTATTCGAATTTGAAGCAACAGGCAAAAATATAGAAAAAGCGATTGAAAATGCTTTGTTTGAATTGAAAGCAGTTCGTGACGATGTTGACATCAAAATTTTGGAACAAGGCGGATTATTCAAAAAAGCAAGAGTTCTTGTTACAATCTCGGAAGACGCAAGAGATAAATATATCAAACGCGAACAAGTAAGAACCTTGGACGAAGAAGTTGAAAGCGTAGAAGAAGTTGTTGAAGAAATCGCAGAAAATGTTGAAGAAGCGATTGAAGAAATAGAACAAGAAATAACAAAAGAAGAAAAGAAACAAATCAAAGAAGAACAAAAAGAAGCGAAAAAAGCGGAAAAAGAAGAAGTTAAAAGAGCGAAAAAGAGCGAAAAATTAACTGCTGAAAAATTTGTTGAAGGATTTGTTAAAGTTAGCGGCTGCGGCAACGAAGTTACTTCTGTTAGAAACGATGAAGAAGTAAGAATGGTAATCGGTGGCGAAAAAGCATCTGACTTGATTGGCTATCGTGGCGAATGTATGAACGCGTTGCAATACATCGCATCAGTGATTGAAAACGAAAATGCAGATAGAAAAACTCGCGTTATACTAGATATTGAAGGATACAGGGAACGCAGAGAAGAAACTTTGAAAGCACTTGCACAAAGAATGGCTAAAAAAGTTTTGAAAACAGGCAAATCTGCAAAACTTGAACCTATGTGTGCAAATGATAGAAGAATAATTCACACAGAACTTGCAGAAGTTGAAGGTGTTTCAACAATCAGTAAAGGAACTGAACCAAACAGATATTTGGTAATTCTTCCAGAAAAGAAAGATGTTTAATAATAAAAAACAATTTTGACAACCTATCTTTTAAGGTAGGTTGTTTTTGTCACGCGTGACTTTTTATGTGATATGTATTGCAACTG
>ERZ779643.402-NODE-402-length-37298-cov-4.683645_pt1 | contig 37298 bp, 26 predicted proteins | sample MGYA00511564_ERZ779643 | MGnify/ENA primary metagenome ERZ779643 (study PRJEB29588, sample SAMEA2147114) | human gut metagenome | biome: human gut; feature: human-associated habitat; material: faeces | place: Denmark | collected 2008/2010 ...
TGGACAAGGTTAAGGCGGAGGCCGAGATAAAGAGGCTCAACAAGGCCCGCGGCACTCACTATGAATATTACACAGGTCAGCGCTGGGACGATCCGCGCAACTACGACCTGATGATAAACACAGGCTCGATGACGTTAGACCAGGCGTGCGACATCATCGTGCGCATGTATGCCAACGCCAAGGCAGGCATGAAGGCTGCCGTGGCCGGCCGTACTGAGGCCTGACGCTGCCGTGGCTCATACCCTATGGCGTGCCCTACGGCGGTATGGTATGTATCAGTCTGCCGCCGACACTGCCATGTGTCGCTATGTGTTGTGTAAAACATTGAATTTCAATGTTTTATAAAAGGCCGTCTTTCGGCCTCTGATATGTGCTCTTTTGCCGTGCAGAAGATATGCTTTTGCTGTGCGAAAGGGCACATATCGTTTTTTGGCGGTTCGTTGCAGGTGTTTTATTTCCGCAAAATATCCCCAAAACCTGCCGCCGGCATTAAGGGTGGGTTGATGCCATACAAGGCGTTGGTCGACACAAAATGCTGTTTTTTCGGGCAGGGCCTTTCGGTTTGTTGTTTTTTTCTTATTTTTGCACGGAGAAACGATCGGCTATTTTTACAAATAAAACAAGTGAACACATACATTTCTTGAACATTAAAAAAACTATTTATGAAGAAAATTATCCTTACATGTCTGACGGTGGCGATGACCCTGGCAGGCAGCGCACAGGAGACGGCTACAATCGACGGAATAACTTATCTGCTTGACGGCGGAAAGGCATCGGTGATGCAGCAGAAGGGACTTACGGGCGACATCGTGATACCTGAGACCGTGAGATACGGCGGAGATGACTATACGGTTATCACCGTGCAGAACAACGCCTTCAGCGGAAACGACATTACGGGAGTTGTGCTTCCCAACACTGTTACCGTGATGGGCTCGTCGTGCTTCTCGTCGTGTTCTAAGCTTGTATCGGCAGACCTGCCCGACAACATAACTTCGCTGGGTGGCAACAGCTTCTCTTTCTGTTACTCTCTTAAGTCGGTAGACCTGCCCGAAAATCTCGTATCGCTCGGCGATATGTGCTTTGAGAGCTGCAACATGCTTGAGGCGATTGAGCTGCCGGCAGGAGTTACATCGCTTGGCAGCGCATGTTTCTCAGGCTGCGACAGGCTTAAGGCAATCAGTCTGCCCAAGGGCATCACGGAGCTTGGCTATCAGTGCTTCTACGCCTGCAAGAGCCTCACGTCGGTAACTCTGCCGGCAAGTCTGACCACTATGGGCGAGAGCTGTTTCCACGGCTGTTCGTCGCTTGGATCGGTGAAGTTTGAGGGAAGCCTGACGGAGCTGAAGAAGAGATGCTTCTATCATTGCACTTCGCTCGAGTCGATAGACATCCCGCAGGGTGTGAGGGAGCTTGGCGAGGAGTGTTTCTCGGGCTGCACTTCGCTCACGTCGGTCAGTCTGCCCGACGGCATCACCGACTTAAGGAGCAGTTGCTTCTCAGGCTGCACCGCACTTCAGGCCATAACATTGCCCAACAGCATAGACAACATAGAGAGCAGATGCTTCGAGAGCTGCTCCGCTTTAGAGTCGATAGTCGTGCCGAGCGGCGTAACGAGGCTCTACGAAGAATGTTTCAGCTACTGCTCAAAGCTGGCTTCGGTAACCCTGCCGGAGAGTATCGAGAAGCTGTATGATGACTGCTTCAGCAACTGCACCTCGCTCAGCGGAATCACTCTGCCTGCCGGACTTAAGAACATTGGCGCCGGATGCTTCCGCAATTGCAGCGGACTGACCTCGATACTGCTGCCAAGGAGCGTAGAGACGCTGGGCAGCGGCAGCTTCTCGGACTGCACTTATCTTGCGGACGTAACCTGCCAGTGGGACGACCCTGACGAGGTGAGCACGAGCAATTTCGTGTTCGGCGACATATACACAGAGTGCCGCCTGCACGTGCCGGTAGGCACCACGGCGCTCTATAAGGTCAAGGAGCCGTGGAGCGGGTTTAAGTTTATCATAGAGGAAGACGGACAGGTGGTTGACCCCGTGAGGTGCGCCACGCCGACAATAGCCTATGCCGACAACTCGCTGACGTTCGGATGCGCCACCGAAGGGGCAGAATATCACTACACGATAAGCGCGTCTGACGCCGTTGAAGGAGCCTACTCGGCCGACGGCAAGGTGGCTCTCGGCGCGGCATACGACATAACCGTGTATGCATCGGCACACGGCTATCTTAACAGCGAGGAGGCAAAGGCCGTGCTGTGCTTCATCGACGCCACGCTGAACACTGCCGGAATAAACCTTGACGAGCGCCGCGGCGTAGTGGTAAGCTCGCATGGCGGCAGCATCACCGTAAGCGGACTTGCCGACGGCGAGCAGGTTGCGCTCTACAGCGTGGGCGGCATGATGCTCTCGGCAGGCAAGGCGTCGGCAGGCAGCATAACGCTCAGCGCAGGCCGCACGGACGGCGTCGTGCTGGTGAAGATAGCTGACCGCAGCATTAAGGTCAGCGTGAACAGACAGTAAAGCCACGTCAGGCCTGGCACGGCCTGTGCTCGGATTATTCATACTGCAATCGGGGTCAGGCGCATGTCAGGCGTCAGGCTTCGATTGTGTTGCATGTATGCAAGGGTGCCTGAGGCATCTGTCAGCGCATGGCAGGCCGCGGCACGTAGAGGATAAAGAGATAAAGCAAACATAAATTATACAGAAATGATACGTTACGTTGAGGAAAAAGACATTCAGGAGATAACCGCGCTCTACAACAGATACATCGTAGAGGGCGTTGAGACATTTGAGACCGAGACGCTCACCGAAGAGCAGATGGCCGAAAGGGTGGGGCACATATCGGCAAGCTGCCCTTATCTCGTGGCTGAGGAAGACGGCCGCGTGGCAGGAATATGCTATGCCCATCCGTGGAAGGAGCGCGCCGCCTACTGCAACACTTACGAGACGACGATATATCTCTCGCCCGACTTCACCCGCCGCGGCCTCGGCACCGCCCTGATGCACCGCCTGATAGACGAGTGCCGCCGGCGCGGATACAAGGTGCTGATAGCCTGCATAACTGGCTGCAACGAGGCGAGCATAGAGCTTCACCGCAAGCTGGGCTTCAGTCAGGCGTCGCATTTTCACGATGTAGGCTACAAGCTCGGACGCTGGCTCGATGTGGTGGACTTCGAGCTGAATCTTGATTAATCCTTGGCTGTTTATATGCATTATATGTCAGCATGGCATCATTGTTGCGCGTCAGCATCATGAAGTCATGCTGACATTCTTTTATAACAGCATTTTAAGCCCGCGTGAGCCGTTTTCTCATGCATGGCCCTACATCTTCATGTCGAACACAAGAAAACACGTCAGAATGGATTTCATGTTCGGCAGAAAATCCCTTTTGTTATGTTTCTTGGCTTGAACGTAATGGGCAATAAAAAAGAAATTAGGGGAAATTTTCCACAAATTTCCCCTAATTTCCCTTGTTTTACTCTGTATTTCCCTTACTTAATTCATTTATTCTCTCCTCAAAGTTGTCGGCTCTGACATATCCCGTCATTCTGTTGTTGAGCTTAATCTCGCTCATTATTCCCATTTGTACAAGAGCCTGGAGGTCTGTTCTTGCCGTCTTGTCGGTTACGGCAAACTGCGTTGCTATCTCCTTGGCGGTTATTATGTTGTCGCCGTTTTTATACAGCTCCTTTATTATCCTTGCCTGTCTTAGGTTTATGCCGTTCATGCCGCTTAGGGCTGTCATGCTTTCGCGCTCGCTTATCTTGCGCTGCAGGTAGAGTTTAAGTTCCTCGTATGCCTTCTTCATCGTTATCAGATTATACTGTATGAAGTAAGACAGGTCGTTGCCGTCGGCCTCGGTGTATAGGAACGCCTTTTCGTATTGTGCCTTGTTGCGGTAGATAATTCTCGATATAGAGAGATACTCAGTGAGCCAGTAGCCCTTCTTCATCATGTACCAGTAGACCAGCGAGCGCGCCGTGCGCCCGTTGCCGTCGACAAAGGGATGTATGAAGGCAAGCATAAAGTGGATTATTATTCCCTTGATAATGGGATGTATAAAGTTGTCGGGGTCGTCATTGTTGGCAAAGTCGCACAGCTCCCTCAGCATGCCTTCCACCTCGTCGTGCGGCGGCGGTGTGTGGGCTATCTCGCCCGTTATGCCGTTCATCACCACTATGTCGTCGGTCTGCCTAAGGCTTCCTTCATATCCGCCGTTGTCGAGAGTGTCGGCAGATATGTATCTGTGTATCTCGAGAATCCTTTCGAGCGAGAAGTCGTCGTGCCTGTGTTCGGCAAGATAGTTTATCGTGGCATAGTTGTTGGCAATCATCTTCTGACTCTTGTCGCGCGGTTTCTGCTTCTTCCGCAGCATCTCTTTCGCCACCTTGCGTGTGGTCGACGCTCCCTCCATTTGGCTCGACGCGATGGCCTCTTCCATAACGGAGCTAACGAGATAGAAGTTTTTGTCGCTCTCGGGTATTATGCTGTCGGTGCCGAGGTTGCCGCCTATGTTCATGTCAAACTCGTGCATCATGGCGAGCATGTGTTCTGTAACGGTGAAGCTGAACGTGTAGCGTCCGAAGCTTATCTGCTTTGAGTTGAGCATCCGCTGCAGTTTTACGGCATGCCACAGCGCCTTGCTGCTGATGCCCTTTGGCGCGAGATATTTCACCTTGTCCCAATAATCATACTCGTTGCTGATCTTTTTCAGCAGCGGCATGTGGCTCTTGTCGGTAAGCAGCTTCATGGCTTCCGTCAGGTCGCTTTGGGTAATTTCGGGTGTTTTTTCAATCATTTGCGTCGTTATCTGTTGCGCAAATATATGATTATTTTCGCATAAACACATAAAAATAGGGGAAATTTTCCGCAAATTTCCCCTATTTTCCTCTATTTGTTTCCTTTCCGGCCGTTAAGCCGCAGGATATCAGTTTATTTCTCAATGCCCAGTTTCTGCATCCATTTTCCGCCCTTCATACAGAGTATGCCGACTATTACGAACGGGATGCTGAGCAGCTGTCCCATGTTGAGCAGCATAGAAGCCTCGAAGTCTTCCTGTATGTCCTTTGTGAACTCTATGAAGAATCGTGCCGTGAAGATGAGCGTTATGCAGAGTCCGAAGAAGAATCCTGTGCCCACTCGCTGCGGTTTTTTGCGGTAGAAATACCATCCTACGAAGAAGAAAATGGCGTAGGCTATAGCCTCGTAGAGCTGTCCCGGATGGCGCGGAATCATGTCGACGCGCTCGAAGATGAATGCCCAAGGCACGTCGGTTGCCTTACCTATGATTTCAGAGTTCATGAGGTTGCCCAGTCGGATAAAGCAAGCCGTTACGGGAGTTGCTATCGCCACGTTGTCGAGCACTCGCCAGATGTTGACCTTTGTGCGGCGGACATATAGCCAGAGGGCAATGATAAGTCCGATGGTTCCGCCGTGGCTTGCCAGTCCTTCATATCCGGTGAACTTCCACGAGCCGTCGGCCATGAAGTGTATAGGCAGTATCATCTCCACCATGTGCTTGCCGCTCGACAAGAAATAGTCAGGCTCATAGAACAGGCAGTGGCCCAGTCGTGAGCCTATCAGTATGCCCACGAAGCAGTAGATGAACAGCGGGTCAAACAGTTCCGGCTTTATCTTCTGCTCCTTGTAAAGCCTCTTCACGATGAAATATGCCGACGCAAGGCCCAGGAGCCAGCACAGCGAATACCAGCGTATGGACATCGGCCCGAGATGAAATGCCACCAGGTTGGGGTTCCACAGGATGTATAATAATTCATAATTCATAATTCATAATTCACAATTCATAATTAGCAATGTGTAATTTACAATTCGTAATTAACAATTCATAGTTCGCAATTCATAATTCACAATCTTTTGTCATAGTTCGTGATTTGATATGGACATCCATCCAATTATGAATTGTGAATTATGAATTGTGAATTAAAAAAGTTTATACATTAAACCTGAAGTGCATGATGTCGCCGTCCTGCACAACATAGTCTTTGCCCTCGATGCCCAGTTTGCCGGCTTCGCGCACAGCAGCCTCAGAGCCGTATTTGATGTAGTCGTCATACTTAATAACCTCGGCACGGATAAAGCCCTTCTCGAAGTCGGTGTGGATTACTCCGGCACACTGAGGAGCCTTCCAGCCCTTGTGATATGTCCATGCCTTGACCTCCATCTCGCCTGCGGTGATGAATGTCTCGAGGTTAAGCAGGGCGTAGGCTTTCTTTATCAGACGGTTTACGCCGCTCTCTTCGAGGCCAAGCTCGTCGAGGAACATCTGCTTGTCTTCGTATGTCTCAAGACTTGCTATGTCTTCCTCTGTCTTGCCTGCTATCACGAGCACCTCGGCGCCTTCAGCCTTTGCCACCTCCTCAACGCGGCGACTGTAGTCGTTGCCGGTCTTGGCTGATGCCTCGTCAACATTGCATACATACAGCACTGGCTTAGCCGTCAGCAGGAAAAGGTTGTGAGCAGCCTCCTGCTCTTCCTTGCTCTCAAACTCAACGATACGTGCGTTCTTGCCCTGTTCGAGCACCTCCTTATATGCCTCGAGCACAGACACTTCTATCTTGGCGTCTTTGTTGCCCGTGGCAGCCACCTTCTGCTGTTTGGTCAGACGGCTCTCGATGGTCTCCAGGTCCTTGAGCTGCAGCTCGGTGTCAATTATTTCCTTGTCGCGTATAGGGTCTATGCTGCCGTCAACGTGAGTGATGTTGTCGTCGTCGAAGCAGCGCAGCACGTGTATGATGGCGTCGGTTTCGCGTATGTTTCCGAGGAACTTGTTGCCCAGACCTTCGCCCTTGCTGGCACCCTTTACGAGTCCGGCAATGTCCACAATCTCGCAGGTTGCGGGCACGATGCGTCCCGGATGAACTATCTCGGCGAGCTTTGTGAGGCGTTCGTCGGGCACGGTTATCACGCCGACGTTAGGTTCGATGGTGCAAAAAGGAAAGTTGGCTGCCTGTGCCTTCGCGCTCGACAGGCAGTTGAAAATCGTAGACTTGCCCACATTAGGCAGTCCTACTATACCACATTTTAATGACATGTCTTATAAACGTTTATATTCCGGGCGCAAAGTTATAACAAAAAAGTGATATAACTGTCATTGTGGCGGCATAATTAATGTTATGATTTGTTGCGTGGCTGTCTGCCTCCGGCTTTATGTTGCCGCCGTTCTGGCTGCATTATCTCCGGCATGGCCCGCCGCACAGGCTGAAAAAGCATATGCCGTACGACGCAATGTCATACGTCGTTAAGGCCTTGTTCAGGCGGCAGGATAGGGCTTAATTTACGGCAAAAAGACAAAAATAGCGGATAAAGTGGCCACGTTTTGATTAATAATTCGTACCTTTGAGACCGGCCTTGTCTGATATTATGTTTTGAGTATAGCGGCTCTCTATACATACAAGTCTTACGCCACGGCCTGCCGTCATGCAGCGTGATGCTGACATGGGCGGTATTTCTGAGTGATGTTTTGCCGCTGAAATTAATTTTATCTGTTATGCGCTTGATGTATACCCAATACGGCAGACCTGCCTTATGTCTGCCTTTCCTTTTAGCCTGTGTCATTGAATGTTGCTCTGCGGCATGCCGCGGTGTGCGTTGCGTGGCTCTACGCGCCGCCGTGGCAGCATTGCTGTTGTCGTGTGTGTGTCCTGCGGTGGCAGGCGGGGCAGAAAAGAATGCGCTGAAGGAGCGGTGGACGGCATATCTGAAAGAGTATGTGCAGAATACTCCATCCAGCAAATTTTATATGAACGAGATCAACAAGATTAACCGCAGCAATGCCGACTCGCTGAAGCCTGCGCAGCTGGCAGCAAGCTATTATCCAATGTGCATGATGTTCACCGAGAAGGGCGACTTTCTGGCTGAGGTGCTCTTTGCCAGGATGGTGTTCAACGAGGTGAAGAAGACGGCTTCAAAGAAGACCGACTTCCTGATAATGGCAAAGTATGCCAACTCGGCCGGAATAGGCTACACGATGCTCGGATTTCATGAGGAAGGCCGCAAGATGTTCGACCGGGGTTCTGCCATAGCCCGTAAGTACGGCTTCAGGAAGGTGCTGTCGCAGATATATACTAACCAGGCGCAACTCTACTATGACACCGGCGACTACGACAAGGCGCACGCCTTTCTGGAGAAAATAAAAAAGCTGACCGGGACAGGTAGCGTGCTGTATAACAATATGGCGCTGGTTTACTTCAGACAGAACAAAATGGGTGAGGCGCTGGCTTGTCTCGACAGTGCGTTAACTCATGCTGCTGGCGACAAGGACGTGCAGTCGCGGATATACATCAACAAGGGAGGGCTGCTCACCGAGATGGGCAAGTATAAGGAGGCCGAGCGATGCCTCAAGATAGCCGAGAAAGTGCTGCCCTCTGACAAGCTTACCGTGTCAGAGCTTACTATAAGGCTCAACTTTGTGCAGCTGTATATAGCCACTGGCCAGAAGCGTAAGGCGCTTGCCGAAATGGAGGATATAGAGAAACTGGTGATGCCGCGGCAGTCGGACGCAATAAAGGGCAAATATCTGAAGGAAGTGGCCACTCTCTACATGAAGCTCAACTATTACGAAAGGGCGTCGAGATGCCTGCAGGAGAGCATGAAGCTCAACGACTCGCTCAACTTTGACAACCAGAAGAGGCAACTCTTCCAGATGATGACATGGTATGACATAGCACAGCTGCGCAACGACAACATGGAGCTGAAGATGAAGTATGATTTTGCCAACATCAAGCTGCGCAACAGTATGATAATAGTTGTGGCCACCATACTCGTGGCCGTGCTGCTGTCGGTGCTCGTGGTTGTCAGCATAAAGAAGCGCAAGAACGAGCAGAGGCAGAGTGCTATAATACTCGAGCAGGAAAAGAAGCTGAGGATGCTTGAGCAGAAAGAGCACGAATGGGAGAAAAAGAGAATGGAGAGCGAAATAGGAAAGAAGAGCCGCGAGCTGACGACATTCTCGATAGACCTTTCGTCGATAGACAATCTGCACAAGAACATCTGCGAGGAGCTGGCCGAGCTGAGCAAGGACATAGCCGAGGAAGACACGCGCAAGCGCGTCAACGGCATATCGCTTAAGCTGCGCCAGCAGACCGCCAATAGGCTCAACGAGGGCTTCAAGACATACTTCAACGAGGTGTCGCCGCTCTTCGATGCCAAGCTCAAGGAGGCTCACCCTAACCTTACGCAGAACGACTGCCGCCTGTGTGCCTACATATACATGGGACTGACCTCGAAGGAGATATCGCAGATAACGTTCCGCGAGGTTGAGTCGGTAGAGAAGAGCCGCAACAGGCTCCGTAAGAAGATCAGCCTCGGCAGCGACGTGTCGATACGCGGATATCTGCAGTCGATAATTGACGACGGGCAGGACAGCGCGTCATGATATATATGGGCAATAGGCCGCCTGATATATATTTATCTTTATTCTTTACCCAACCCCGGCATCATCATATCAACAGCCGCCACGCGTCACTCCGATGCGCATGCTGCCGGCTGCCGGGGTCTTTATGTGTGACTGTAGGTATGGCAGAAGTGTCCGGCAAATATTTTCCCGATGTGGCGTATGGGGTTAAACATTCAGGGGTAAATGCCTTGCCGGGATAGCTGCCTGCAGGCTGTGCATCTTTGTGGCGGTGACGGCTGTTAAGATAATATTTTTTATGCTATGAAGCCGTGTCATAAAAAGACGGGGCGCCGGCCTTAATGTTTCACAACAGTTATGTCATGCCGGCGCCCCATTCAATAATGCCGTGCCCATACGTGATTCAGATTAAGCACGGCATGCTAATCAGTGAGTGATGTGCATTTTTCTTACTGTCTTGTTCTTTCCGTTATCCACCACGAGGATATACATGCCCTCGGGCACGTCGGTTACGTTCATCGTGGCTGTTGTGCCGCTCTCTGCAGCTGTCTTGACCACGTTGCCCGTCAGTCCGTAGAGGTTAATCTTCACGTTCTCTGCCGAGTTGAGGTCGATGTGTATCATGTCTGATACCGGGTTAGGATATATCCTCACGCTGTTGTCGGCTGCTGTCTCGCCGAGGCTGATGCCTGTGCCTTCAGCATTAAGGTCGATGACGCAAGCGCCTGACTCGCTGCCCTTGCGGATTGAGCATACCAGATATTGTCCGTTGTCAGACACGTCAGATATTGTATAAACCCTGTATCCGTCTAAATCGGCGTTGTATTTCTCTGCTATCCAGTCGTTGAGGTCGCGCATGCCGTCTTCCTTAGTCCAGATGAACGGCACACCCCATATCTCTATGCCGGGCATTGTGGTCTGGAATGTACCGAAGGCCAGTGAGCCGTCGTCAGACACTCCGTTTACAAGACCATAATAACCGTCCTTGGCAGGTGCGTTCTCGAGCATGCCTAACTGTATCACACCTGTTTCCTCGTTCCATATATAAGGCTCGTTCATCAAGTGTTCGTCGGCTGTGCCGTCTGCTGCATAGGCAAGCGGTCCTGTAGGTATGTATAATCCGAGTCCTCCAACCCATTTGCCGTTTGGAGAAACGCATGAGCACTCCTGCATTACGTTCTTGTAGTCAGCAAGGCCTACTTCATTGTCCTTGAACAGAATGACGCCGTCGCCCCATACACCGTTTTCCTTCTTCCATACAGATGACACCCACATGCCGTCAATGTCCTGATATCCCGCAGCTACTGTGCCGTCGGCGTTCAGTGCGTCAACGCGAGCTATAGTGTTTCTTTCCTGATACAGTCCGGGCAGTTCAGTCAGTTTTCCGTCTTCTTCGGTCCATATTGCAGCTACGGCCACGCTTTTCGAATTGAATGAGTCGCCGTTGCGCATTGCATAAGAGTTGCCGCCCACGGTCTTGCCGTCGCCCGACACACAGTAGCCTCCGCTGGCACTTGTACCCATGGTTGCGAAGTAGCCCAGAGGAGTCCATTCGTCAGCGTTTCTGTCATAGCGTGCCATCTGGCATATCTCGGTCTCGGCAGACTCAAACTGACGGAAATAGAATGTGCTTGAAGTTCCGCATGTGTAGAACTCGGCTCCGTTGTATACAATGCTGTTTACTGTTCCTTCTGTGTCGGCCAGGTCAGTGTTTATCTGCTCCCATGTCTTGCCGTTGTCGGCTGAATATATTATGGCCTCGCCCTTGCCTGCCACGTAGACATCGTCGCCGTTCCATACGGCAGATAGCCATGTGCCGCTTGCATAGGCTTCAATTTCAGTCCATGTGGTTCCGCCGTCTGTGGTTACGGCTATGATGTTGTCGCCTACTACTATTCCTTTCTCCGTATCAGAGAAGCTTACAGCCTTTAGCGCCTTGCCAAGGTCGCCGCACTGTGTCCATTCGCCTGCGCCTTCAGATGTGTATATGCGTCCTTCCTCGGTAACCATGTAGAACTTCTTGTCTGATGCATGGCATATAGCTGCGGGATGGCCTTCCCAGCCTGTAGCTGCGCTCCATGTCTCTGCACCATTCTCCGAATAGTAAAGCGCGCCGCTGCCGTCAGCCAGAACTGCTGCCGCAGCACCGTAGAACTCGCCGCTGAAGTCTACATCCACAAACTTGTCTACATCGTCGTCCTTGCCCGGATGCTCATATTCATCAGTCCACCATGAGCCAGAGCTAGTGGTAACTTGATAAAAAGCATTGTCACCTGCAATTATTCCAACATAGTTGTTAAGGAAACATACTGTATTTATAGGTGAATCCATATTAGTAGGATTCCATCTTGTATTGAATCCTGTGTTTCTGATGACAATACCCTTATTGTCATCAGTCTTGCCTACTGCTATGTATCCTTTGTTTACGTTAACGATATCATTGAATGTGTATTTCTCTATATAAGACTTGCGTTTCAGCTCGGTATCTGGCTTTAGTATCGTATGTGCAACACCCGAAATATATTTGCCGTCGGCTGATATCACTCCGTTGCCTGCCGACCCCGGACCGTTTGACGATCCGCCTATATCTGTCATGTTTCCGTCCTGCGACGACCATAAGAAATATGGTGTAGCCTGTCCATATGTTCCGCAAACAGTTCCGTCGTTAGAGATGCTTAACGGAATAAAATTGTCTTTCTGCATTTTAATCTGAGCAGAAGACGGGGCAGAAGCTAATAATGTTGCAACTGCAGCGAAAAGTACTTGCTTTTTCATAGTTCGTAATTATTAAGGGGTTAATACTTAGGTCTGATAAGGCGAGTGATGTATTTAGATTTATCTTCTAAATATTTTTTATGTTTAATCCCAATCTTGCATTATGCACGGTTTGGGTTTAATATAGAGGTTAATATGCTTGTTTTTTATTTTTCTTACTTTTGCCGTCTCCTTTCTTTTTGTCTTTATTGCAGCTCTTTTTTATATGTCAAGATCGTTTTATTATTTGCCGGCACATGACAGAATGTGCCGGCTTTTAGAAAAACGTTACTTTTATTTTACCACAATTTTGCGGCCGTTGATAATATATATACCTCTTTTCAGATTATTTCTTACCTCGTTGTATTCGCCTTCAGCCACGATGCGTCCCTGCAGGTCGTATGCCTTAACGTGGCTGTTGCCGTCCTGCTCAATGTCTGTTATGCCTGTAGGCGTCTCGTCGAGCTTGATAATCCAGCTGCGGTAGCTTCCCATACCTGAAAATCCTGATATAACGCGTCCGTTGCTGTTGCATATTGCTATTCGTGTGTCAACGGTGCCCAGCCATTCGGCAGCTTCGTTCTCGCCTTTAGATTTGAGCCAGTCTGCCAGGCTGATGCATTCAGAGCTGCCTGCTGGATAGACAAACGGACTGTTCTTGTCTGACACGAAGAGATCGCCGTCGTTGGTTACAGTGTAAGCCCAGTTGCCGTCTTCAAAGTCGTGTAGCTCGAATCCGTTGTCAACGGTGAACAGGGCGGCATCGCCCGATTTGTAGTTTTTGCAGCATGTCGTTGAATAATATTTTCCGTTGGCTGAGAGATTTACAGAGTTTTGGGCATAGAAATTAGGCGTAACGTGTTCATAATAGAAAGTCCTGAACACTTTAAGCTGGTCGGAGAAGGCATTGTTGTCTTCAAGATATTTGTCCCACGCCTCTTTGAACAGATTGTTCTCCTCGTCAGATGCATAATAGCTCTTTTCGGGCTTATATTCAGGCTTCTTGTCTATTTCATGGTTGTTATACTGGCGCAGCGAGTCGGCGTATGCCGTTGAGTCTTCTTTATATGCCGCAATCTCTTCTTCTGTCATAAACTCATAGAGGTCGGGGGCGGTAGGTTCTACGGGAAACTCGGGGAACTCGAGTCCGGGCTCGCACAGGCCCTCGTCGTACACCTCGTAGGTCCATGTTCCGTCTTGAGATTTGTGATATATGATAGGCAGGCACTCGTTGTCCTGGCGCATCAGCTGTCCGGCTATCACGGTGCCGTCTTCAGATATGCAGTTTGCGAGGATATACATCGGCGTAACCCCTGAGAAGTCTTTTTCGGGGTAGGGCAGCTCTTCATATTCGCCATAGGTGCCGTCGTCATTGAGGGTCCATAACACAGGCTTGTATTTAAGTTTTCCGTAAGGTATTCCTTTCAAACCAACTATTCCTACTATATATTTGCGTGAAGGCGTTATGCCGTTTGCCATAGAATATTGCAGGTCGCCTTCCTTCAGTCCCAGCGGTATCCATTTCTTGTTTTCTATGTCTAATATTGATGGCATTCCGTCTACTGCTCCTACCAGGAAGCCATCGTTTGTGACTATATTGCCCATTCCAATTTGGTAGTTGGTTTTCATACCATCATAATATTCGTCAAATTCATCTGTTTCAGTATTGTATATTCCTACATAAGCTTGGTCGTTTGTAATCATATACTTACCGTTTTCGCTCATTGTATGAAATCTCTTTTGTACAGGAATTTCCTTCATTGTCTGGGCAGACATGAAACTCGCACTCAGCAGTGTCACTACAAGTAATAGTAATTTTTTCATAATCGTTGTTTTTTAAGGTTCATGTTGAGTTAGTTTAATAATGCTTATCCCATATCCGGATTATGGTAAGTTTTGTAAAGGCACGCTTTATTGTGTTTTCACTTCGGTTTTGTTAAGAAACAGATGTGGTTCACATCGCAAATTTATCTTAATCATGCATCGCCGCCAAACTTTTTTACCCGGACAAATCCCTGACAACCCCTTATTTTCCTTGATTTATGCCTGTTTTTATGTCTAAAATCATGTTTTTAGCCTGAATCATGCATGATGTGGGTGATAAAATTCATATTGTCGTGCTGATGTTTGGGCTGGCAGCGCCAGCTGTTACGCGTGCGCTTTTTGTCGGTTGCTGCCGGCATGGAAAAGCCGCGGGACAGATTTATGGCAAAAATCTGTAAGCAAAACGCCCTGCTTTGCTTAACGTGCAGTCTCGGTATGCCGTCGTGAGGCATAAACCGTAAGCAAAACCATGTCTGCTGCTTTCAGACTGTTAACCTATCGTTTTTGAGTCGTAAACGGCCCACTTTTGCATCGAAAGTGGCCCGTTTTTTATCGGCAAACAGCAGGTTAATAGTTTGAATTAAGAAGGAATGTGTTGAGTAGCAAAGATAAATCTGAATGTTTCTCGGTGCAGGCTGATTATGGAAAAAATCGGAATGCTTTTCGGATCACAAATTAGCTGCGCTGACCTTCGGTTCTTATATTCTATGCTGTCGAATTTTTCGCTTTGCTCAACAACTCGTGCATATCCGACAGAACAATAGTCTTGTTGTTTCTGGTCACCTTGTTGGCGCTGACTGCTTTAACTCCTTTAATTTCTCGATATATGTCATCTTGTTTTTACTCTTTTTGATTTAAATTCTTTAACTTTAAAAAATAAAGTATGTTAATTGTATGTTACTTTTACACTTATTCTCCGTCTAATATCGGAAATACTTGAAAATTTAATTAGGTTTAAACACGTTATATATGAAAAAATCATTGGCAATTATGGCCGCTGTGACAGGACTGTGCGCACAGCAGGCTATGGCTCAGTATCCTCAGATTACGCCCGAAGCAAAGGCTAAGTTTGAGGCACAGCGTGCCGAGTGGGAGGCTCATTCAGACTCTGCTTGGCAGGTAGCGTTCCCCATCGTAAAGAAAGAGGCCATGGAAGGTCGCCCCTATGTGCCATGGGCATGGCGTCCTTACGACCTGAAGCAGGCCAAGATACCTGCATTCCCCGGTGCTGAGGGCGGCGGTATGTACACTGCCGGCGGACGCGGCGGCAAGGTGCTCGTCGTAACCAACCTCAACGACGACGGTCCCGGCTCATTCCGCTGGGCTTGCGAGCAGGGCGGTGCGCGCATCATCGTGTTCAACGTGTGCGGTATCATCAACCTGAAGACTCCTATCATTCTGCGCGCTCCTTACGTTACCATAGCAGGACAGACAGCTCCCGGCGACGGCGTGTGCATTGCAGGCGAGTCGTTCCAGGTGAACACTCACGACGTTATCGTGCGCCACATGCGCTTCCGCCGCGGCAACACACACGTGTGGAACCGTGAGGACTCTTTCGGCGGCAACCCCGTAGGAAACATCATGATAGACCACTGCTCTTGCGAGTGGGGACTTGACGAGAACATCTCTTTCTACCGCCACATGTTCGACATGGGCGACGGAAAGCCTATGCGCAAGGAGCCTACGGTGAACGTAACTATACAGAACACTATATCGGCCAAGGCGCTCGACACATACAACCATGCCTTCGGCTCTACAATAGGCGGCGAGAACACTACGTTTATGCGTAACCTCTGGGCCGACAACACGGGCCGTAACCCGTCGATAGGATGGGGCGGTGTGTTCAACTTCGTGAACAACATCGTCTACAACTGGGTTCACCGTACAGCCGACGGAGGCGAGTTCTCTACAATGAGCAACTTCATCAACAACTACTATAAGCCCGGACCTCTCACTCCGAAAGATTCGCCTATAGGCTACCGTATCGTCAAGGCAGAGAGCCGCAGCAAGAACCTCTTCCCGTATCAGCAGTTTGGCCGCGTGTATGCCATCGGCAACATCATGGAAGGCAACGAGGCTGTTACAAAAGACAACTGGGACGGCGGTATACAGATTGCCGACAAGGACCTGAAGGGCGAGGGCGGCGTGCCTGAGGACGTACTGGCCCTGATGAAGTCTAACGAGCCGTTCCCTATGGCTCACATGACCATCATTCCGTCTGAAAAGACATTCGACTACGTGCTCGAGAACGTAGGTGCAACGCTGCCTATCCGCGACATCGTTGACCAGCGCATCATCGAGGAGGTTCGCACAGGCAAGGCTTACTATGTGAAGAAGCTGCCGAAGGAGAATCCTTATGGCGACATGTGGGGACTGAGCGACAAGTCGAAGAACGAGGACGGCTTCTTCAAGTATCGCCGTCTGGACAAAGACTCTTACAAGTACGGCATCATTACAGACCCGGCTCAGATGGGCGGATATCCCGAATATAAGGGTGAGCCCCGCGTTGACACCGACGGCGACGGTATGCCCGACGAGTGGGAGATTGCCAACGGCCTTAACCCCAACGACCCGAGCGACGCCAACGGCGACTGCACAGGCGACGGATATACCAACATCGAGAAGTATATCAACGGCATCAGCACCAAGGTTAAGGTTGACTGGACTGACCTGAAGAACAACCACGACACTCTGGCCGGAAAGACAAAGCTGTTCTAATAAAAAGTAGTTAAAGAAGTTAGAGGAGTTAAAGTAGTTAAAGTCAAATGTCTTGCGGCTGTTTACGATGTCGTCAAGGCTTTATTTAAAGACTTTTAGCTACGTTAGCTCCTCTAATTTTTGTTTATGACAATGCTTCTTGCATAATCATAAGAAATAAGATAAATCTTTGTTGTATATCTTATTTTCTATTCAATTTATTTGATATTTTTAATCGGCACTTTCCTTTTTAGTGCATTTGGCTTTAACTCCTTTAACTCCTACGAAGAAGTGCATTTGGCTTTAACTACTTTAACTACTCTAACTCCTTTAACTCCTACGAAGAAGTGCATTTGGCTTTAATTCCTTTAACTACTTCTAACTCCTTTAACTCCTACGAAGAAGAGCATTTGGCTTTAACTCCTTTAACTACTCTAACTCCTTTAACTCCTAGAAATTAACTCCTAATATAGTGCGGCATCTCCTCCGGTATCACCATCGAAATCTCTACCAGGCCGGCCACTTTGCCGTCGCGTTTCCACGTTGTCTGATATATCATTTTCTTCACTCCGTTCTTCTGTATCGTGTACGAGTTAGTGCCGTCAGTGGCCATCAGTTCGCGTATCTTGGCCTGCGACTGCGGGCTGTGACATTCGAACATGTTGTGCCCAATCAGGTCGCCGTGGCTGGCAAACGTGGCGCGCGATTTCTCGTTCATATACAGTATTTTTCCCTCTGTGTCGCACACTGTTACGGCACAGTGCATCTGCTCGGCCCATTCGTCGTCGTAGAACGGCTCAAAGAAGTCGAGGCTCTCGTCGTCAATTTCTTCTTCCATTATAAATTTCAGATTTTTAAGTTCTATGTTAATTACGTCAAGATCAAGTTTGTAGTCTTCAATGCGCTCACCCTTTTTCAGCCCCAGTTCAGCCCTTATGCGGCGCGCTTCCGCGCTGTTAGGCTTCGTCTCGAGCGTTTCTTTCAGCATCTCGTAGCCCATAGGTCCGCCGCAGTTTTCGGGTGGACAGCAGCCCTTTCCGGCGGTGCATACAGGGTGGGGATAAATCACGGTCAGAATGTCCTCGAGCACAATCTCATGCACCCAGTCGTCGCCGAAGTCGTAGACATACAGCAGCTTTTGGCGGTCAGTGCCGAACACGTCGCACAGCTTAGTTTCCTGCTCATCAAGGCTTTTTCTGTACATATTGCTGTCTACGTTGCTTAACATGTCGTCATCGTAGCATCTTGAGCTTATCTCAAAGTTGCCTCCGTAGGGCTTATCGCTGAATTTGTGCAGATGTTCGTTGTTCCATCCGAAGCTTATCTGTATTGTGTGGTGAAATTCTTCAAAAGTGCAGTTCTCTGGTATGATGACTCTTCGCCATACAGGCGGTTTCTTCACGTTCAGCAGTTTAATCTTAAATTGGTATGCCATAGGTTAAATGAAATTAGGTATTATTGTATGGCAAATATAGTGTTTTTTTGGCGAATAATTAAGTGTTGAGGTGTTTAGTTTTCCATACTTTTTTGTTTTCGCCCTCTCATGCCGCTTTTTAGTGTTGCGCTAATTAGGTTTTATTTTATAATCTTACATAATGCGACATTCTTGATGGCATCTTTATCGGCTTTTACTTTATTATTTCATTTTTGGTAATTGGGTTTGTCATGCTCTCAGTTATGTCAAAATATTTTTGCATATCCATTGTTTTACATCAGTTGTAGTGTTGTAGGTCTGAAATTATATTATATCCCGTCATTTTCAATGTTTTTATCTATGAAATACTGTGTTTTTGCAGAAAAATATTTACATTTGCATTGTGTATGTGATCTGAATCTAATGCATTACGACATTTTGGAATAAAGAAGCGTTATGCTTGTCTTATTGATGCAACTTGAGAAATTTCTAATTGGATATAATGGCGGGATGATGACTCGCATTTATGGTGTGAGCTATTGTCATAGCATCTGTATTTAAGAATTTTTTCATGATTTACATTGAAGATGTTGGCGTAGCAGTCTCACGCTTCAACGTATATTAAAGTGCCTTGTTGGGACTGGCAGGACAGGAGATTTTTTACTATGAAAAAGTTGTTTTTATTGTTTCTTGTATTGTTAACATGCGTTGTGTCATATGGGCAGGAAGTCTCTAGTGTGACACGTTTTCTTGGAATACCTATTGATGGCACAAAAGCAGAGATGATAAGTAAACTCAAAGACAAAGGGTTTACCAGCGTACCTGAGACTGACGGAATGCTTGAAGGTGAATTTAATGGAAAGGATGTTTATGTTATTGTTCAGACAAATAACAGGAAGGTTTGGCGTATAGCTGTTATGGATAAAAATAAATGTGATGAGGCGCAAATAAAAATTAACTTCAATAATCTTTGCTATCAATTTGAGAATAATTCGAAGTATCTTGGTATGGCTGATCAGATGATACCAGAGAGCGAAGATATAAGTTATGAGATGACGGTTAATAACAAACAATATCAAGCTTCGTATTGTCAAAAACTGAATGTAGAAGGTGATACGCCGAGTAGTATGTTAAATCGTTTAGTTTGGTTTACTATAAATAGAACATATGGAGAGTATTGCATTTCTCTTTTTTATGAAAATCGTTATAATATGGCTAATGGTGAAGATTTGTAATTATTGTCATTTATGGTAATAATTATGTAATTAGCAGATTTTCAATAACTTGTAAAGGGCAGTCTTACGCAATACGGAAGACTGCCCTTTATTATATGACATGTAGTTCATCATGGAGTATGAAGCATGGTTTAAATTACTTTTCACTCTTCACTTTTCACTTAAATTTAGTGTGCTTCAAGCCAGTTGGAGCCCCAGCCGCAGTCGGCAACTAATGGTACGTTGAGCTTGTATGCGCCCTGCATTTCTTCGAGCACTATGCGCTCAACGGTCTCTTTCTCCTCAGGCACAACGCTGAAGTTTAGTTCGTCGTGCACCTGCAGAATCATCTTGGAGCGCAGATTTTCGTCCTTGAAGCGCTTGTAGATGCGCACCATGGCCACCTTTATTATGTCGGCGGCAGAGCCTTGTATAGGGGCGTTGATGGCGTTGCGCTCGGCAAAGCCGCGCACCGTGCCGTTGTGCGAATTGATGTCGGGCAGATAGCGGCGGCGACGGAAGAATGTCTCTACGTAGCCATGTTCGCGCGCCGTTTGCTTGGCCTTCTCCATGTATTCGTGCACCTTCGGGAAGGTGATGAAGTAGCCGTCTATCAGCTGCGACGCCTCCTGCCGGCTGATGTCCAGACGCTCTGCCAGACCGAACACCGTGATGCCGTATATTATGCCGAAGTTGGCGCGCTTGGCCTTGGTGCGCTGGTCGCGCGTCACGTCGGCAATGTCCTCTTTGTATATCTTTGCGGCCGTTGCAGCATGTATGTCGTGGCCCGAACGGAAGGCCTCTATCATGTTTTCGTCGCCGCTCAGATGCGCCATCACGCGCAGCTCAATCTGACTGTAGTCGGCCGAGAAGAACAGGCAGCCTTCCTCGGGTATGAACGCCTTGCGTATCTCCTTGCCGTCCTCGCCGCGTACGGGTATATTCTGCAGGTTAGGGTCAGACGAAGAGAGTCGGCCGGTGGCAGTGGCGGTCTGGTTGAACGATGTGTGTATGTGTCCGGTCCGCGGGTTTATCAGCTTCGGCAGCGCGTCGACGTATGTGCCTAACAGCTTCTTTAATCCTCTGTGTTCCAGTATCTTACCCACAATCTCGTGCTTCCCGCTGAGCTGTTGCAGCACCTCTTCCGACGTAACATATTGTCCCGTCTTTGTCTTCTTGGGCTTCTCCACAATCTTCAGCTTGCCGAACAATATTTCGCCAACCTGCTTGGGCGACGCTATGTTAAACTCTTCGCCAGCCAGCTCGTATATGCGCTTCTCTATGTCGCTGAGTCTCTTGGTCAGAATCTCCGACGTCTCTGCCAGCGCCGCCGTGTCTATCCTCACTCCGTTTAGCTCCATCTCGGCGAGCACACGCACCAGCGGCATCTCTATTTCGTAGAAGAGTTGGGTTACGCCTACCTCCTCGAGTTTCGGTTCGAGATAGTTTTTCAGTCGCAGCGTTACGTCGGCGTCCTCGGCAGCATAGTCGACGATCTGCTCGGGCGGCAGGTCTCTCATCGACTTCTGCTTTTTGCCCTTCGGTCCGATCAGCTCTTCTATGTGTATGGTCTGATATCCGAGACACGTCTCTGCCATGTAGTCCATGTTGTGGCGAAGCTCGGGTTGGATGAGGTAGTGGGCTATCATCGTGTCGAACAGCTGACCTGTCACGCACACGCCGTAGCTTGCCAGCACCTCCATGTCGTACTTGATGTTTTGTCCTACTTTGACGATTTCGGGGTTTTCGTATAGCGGTTTAAATATGTTAACTATCTTTTGCGCTTCTTCACGATTGGCAGGAACGGGCACGTAGAACGCCTCAAATTCCTTCACAGAGAAGCTCAAACCGACGAGTTCGGCATCGATTGCGCTCGTTGAAGTGGTTTCCGTGTCTAGACTGAGAATTTTTTTTGTCATGAAAAAATCACAGATTTTCTTCATTTCTTCCTCATTATCAATGAGTTTGTATGTATGAGGCAGTTCGTTTAACGCTCTCAGACTAGCGTTTTTTGAAAAAACTTGGCCGTCGGTCGGATTTTCTGCGAATAAATCGAGTTGAATTTGAACGCTTTTTTTATTATTTTCAGCTTTGTTAAGAAACTTGTCTGCGAGCGTCTTAAACTCCAGTTCGGTGAAGATTTTGCGAAGTTCGTCGGCGTCGGGCTCGCTCACCTTCAGTTCGTCGAGGTTGAGTTCAACCGGCACGTCGGTTTTTATCGTCGCGAGGAATTTCGAGAATTTTATCTGCTCGGCATTCTCCTCAACTTTTTTCTTGAGCGCACCCTTCAGCTTGTCGGTCTGCTCGAGCAGCTGCTCCACGCTGCCAAACTCGTTGATAAGTTTCACGGCAGTCTTCTCGCCGACGCCCGGACATCCCGGAATGTTGTCGGCCGAGTCGCCCATCAGTCCCAAAAGGTCGATCACCTGACTTGTGTTTGCAATGCCATACTTGGCGCACACCTTCTCGGCATCGAGCGTTTCGTATCCTCCGCCGTGGCGCGGGCGATACATCATGACGTTCTCTCTTACCAGCTGTCCGTAGTCCTTGTCGGGCGTAAGCATATATGTCATCACGCCTTCAGCCCCGGCCTTGAGCGCCAGCGTGCCTATCACGTCGTCGGCCTCGTATCCGTCGGCCTCGAGCACCGGTATGCGCATGGCCTTGAGCAGGCTCTTTATGATTGGCACAGCGCGGCGTATGTCCTCGGGCGTCTCCTCTCTCTGCGCTTTATATTCGGCGTAGGCCTCGGTGCGGAAGGTAGGGCCGTGGGGGTCGAAGGCCACTCCCAGATATGTGGGCTTTTCTTTCGTGAGCACTTCGTGCAGCGTGTTGCAGAAGCCCATCACGGCCGACGTGTTGAGCCCTTTAGAGTTGATACGGGGGTTCTTTATAAATGCGTAATACGAGCGGTATATCAGCGCGTAGGCGTCAAAAAGGAACAGCTTATCCATGTAATATGAGTTTTTTACGTGTAAAATTACTAATTTTTTAGCATTAATCCGATAAAATAATTACTTTTGTATTAAAATTGCAGCATGATGGATTATTTATCTCTTATTAAGGAGCCCATAAAAGCAGAACTCGATGACTTCATCAGTCTGTTCAACAAGTCGCTCACACATACGGACAACCTGCAGGAAGAAATCTTCAGGCGTATACGCCAGCGCGCCGGAAAGCGCATGCGCCCCATGCTAATACTGCTCATGGCCAAGAATTATGGCTCGGTGAGCAGTGCCACACTGCACGCCGCAGTGGGCCTGGAGCTGCTGCATACGGCCAGCTTGGTGCACGACGACGTGGTTGACGAGAGCACCGAGAGGCGCGGCCAGGCATCGGTCAACGCCCTGTATGACAACAAGGTGGCAGTGCTCATTGGCGACTATATCCTTTCTACGGCGCTGCTGCATGTGGCTGAGACACACAACGAACTGATAATCAAATATTTGGCTGAACTGGGAAGGACGCTGTCTAACGGCGAGATACTGCAGCTTACGAGCATATCCAACGAGCAGATTTCAGAAGAAATCTATTATAATGTGATACGCCAGAAGACCGCCGCACTCTTTGAGGCATGCTGCGCAATGGGTGCGATATCTGCTGGAATGCCTGAAAGCGAGATAGGCAAGGCCATGAAATTCGGTCAGACGCTGGGCATAATCTTCCAGATAAGAGACGACATCTTCGACTATTACGACTCGTCGGAAATAGGCAAGCCTACGGGCAACGACATGGCTGAGGGCAAGCTGACGCTGCCTGCCATTTATGCCGTGAATAATTCGGCGCCAGACAGCATACGCAAGCTGGCTTACAAGGTGAAGGAGCGCACGATAACTCAGGACGAAATAGCCATCCTGGTGGACTATACCAAGGAGCACGGGGGCATTGAATATGCCGAGAAACGCATGGAGGAAATGCGCCGCGAGGCAATGGAGTTTATCGAAACTGAGGTTACTGACGACGCGCTTCGCCGCAGTCTCGAGGCCTATCTGAGCTTTGTCATTGAGAGGACAAAGTAAAGTAGGGTAGAGAGCGATAGAGAGATTTGGGAGCGATGAGAACTGTTATGGGAGTAATGGGACTTATGTGACCTGTAATTTGTTGAAAATCAGAGATTTTAGATATTGCGCAGAGCTTGCTGAAAGGGCAGGTTCTGCGTTTTTTATGTGCTTATTATTGGTTCTGTCTGCTCCATTCTTTGCGTGCCGCATACATCTCTTCTTTTATTCCTCCGTGTGTCAGAAACTCGGTTTTCAGATAATCTATGAGCTTTCTCGGCAGCGAGTCGGTCTGACGATTAAGAGTTATCGCTATGTTGGCTATTGTCTCGTCCGGCCTTACCATTATGGCCTTGCGGAAATAGGCGCTGTCTGTATGCTTCTTGTAAGCCATCCTTGTCTGTTCAGCCTTGCTGCTGTTGACGCTCCATTGTTCAAGATTTCTTACTCTCAGATAGTCTTCATAATCAATTAAAAGCTCCTGCAGACAGGCTTTTGCAACGTTTGTAAGCTTCAGTTCGGTCTCTCTCCAGGTGCTGCTTGCTGCGCTTCCCTCGGCAATATTCTGCTTGCCCGAGCGTGCAGCCAGAATCATCTGGTCGATGGTTCTGTCGGCCTTGTCGAGATATTTATGCGCAAAATAAAAAGTGATGTCATAAATGCATTCAGCATTCTGATAAACAATAAGTTATCTGTAGTGTCCGTGCTGCTGAATAAAGTTGTTTTCCATGTGTTTTTGTTGCAGGTTAAATGCCGCGTTTTGCGGCTTGTTGTTAAGGTTAAAAATGACTTATGAGGCTGTAAAACATGGCTAATCAGCTGTCAGTTAGCCTGTTATGCTCATGTTGTATCAGCCCCATAAGTCTTATAGGTCCCATCATCTTTGGACCCTCACAATCCCTCTTTTAGAAGAATTTTGTCTCTTCGCCGAGCAGTTCGCTTAGCAGCATGTTGGCCAGACGGCTTGTGCCGAGGCGGAACCACTTGTTGGTGAGCCATTTTTCGCCCAAAACCTCCTTGACGATAGTGTAGTAGATAAGAGCGTCCATCACAGAATTGATGCCTCCGGCAGGCTTGAAACCAATCTGTATGCCAGTCTCGTCGTAGTATTCCTTGATAGCCTGGCACATCACGTAGGCAGCCTCCGGCGTAGCGGCAGGCTCAAGCTTGCCCGTAGACGTCTTGATATAGTCGGCGCCGGCATACATCGCTATTATCGAAGCTTTCTTGATGTTAGAGGCTGTCTTGAGGCATCCTGTCTCGAGGATAACCTTCATCGGAGCTTCGCCGCAAGTCTGTTTCAGCTCGTTGATGTCGTCGGCCACGCCCTCATAGTCGCCGCTCAGGAACTTGCCTACAGGCATGACGATGTCAATCTCGGTTGCACCGTCCTTAACGGCAAGCGCTGTTTCGGCAACCTTAACCTCGATGAGAGCCTGAGAAGACGGAAAACTGCCTGAAACACAGGCTATTTCAACGCCGTCAACTTCGAGCGATTCGCTCACTGTCTTGGCAAAGCATGGATATACGCAGATTGTTGCCACGTGGGGCTGGTCGGGGTAGGTGGCGTCAAACTCGTTCACCTTCTCCGTGAAAGCCAGTATGCTTTCCTCCGAGTCGGTGGTCTTGAGCGATGTCAGTTCGATGCTTCCGAAGAGGAATTTCTTTATCTCCGGCGTGTCGTTCTCGTGCACCTTCTCGGCTATAATCTTCTTTACTGCCTCGCGCACTTCAGCGTCGTCTATCTCGGTGTTATATTTGCTCAGAGCCTCGTCGTATTTGCTCATTTTCGGAAACTCTGTCTCGTGCTTGTGCTCGTGTGAGCATTCGTGCTTCTTGTTGTCGTTTTCTGTTGCCATAATGATATAATTTTTAATTTTTACTTTTTAATTTTTCATTGTTTATATGCCTCGTCTTGTCGCGGCTGGTCTTCTTTTCGAGGTTCTTTCTGAGTGCCTCCGTGAGGTCCACTCCCGTCTGGTTTGCCAGGCACATCAGCACCCACAGCACGTCGGCCATCTCGTCTGCCGGGTCTTGTTCTTCGCCCTGCTTGAAGCTCTGGTCGCCATACTTGCGTGCCATGATGCGTGCCAGCTCGCCCACCTCCTCGGTGAGGCATGCCATGTTGGTCAGTTCGCTGAAGTAGCGCACGCCATACTGCCTTATCCATTGGTCTACGAGCTGCTGTGCCTCGCGTATTGTTATGTCGTTGTCCATATATTTACGTGTTTATTTTGCCTGTAAGGCGTTTTCTCTTCTTTTGCCTATAACTATGCCGCCGGTGCTGTTTTGCGGCCTCAGAGGGCCTTAAATGCGGTCTGTCGTGCTTTCAGCTGCCGTCTTGGCTTGCCTGATGCACGGGGCGTGGCGGCTATTCCTTGTGTCTGGTGTCCATGCAGATGGTTACGGGACCGTCGTTCACCAGCTCAACCTTCATGTCGGCTCCAAACTCGCCCGTGCCTACCTGGCGGCCTATTTCGCGGCTCAGCTTGTCGCAGAACTCGTTGTATAGCGGAATAGAAACTTCATGCTTGGCGGCATGAATCCATGAGGGGCGGTTGCCTTTCTTGTAGGATGCCAGCAGGGTGAACTGGCTGATGACGAGTATCTCGCCGTTGATGGCTGTTATAGGTATGTTCATCACGCCCTGCTCGTCGTCGAAGACGCGCAGCGATGCCACCTTCTTTACCAGCCAGTCGACGTCTTCCGACGTGTCGCCTTCTGCCACTCCGAGCAGTATCATGTAGCCCTTGCCGATGGCCGACTTTACCTGTCCGTCAATCGTTACCGACGCGCGGCTTACGCGCTGTATTACTATCTTCATATCTCTTCTTTCTTTTTTTTGTTCCAGGTTATTCCCAGTTATATTTGTATATTTCGTGTGAACCGAGATTGTCGCCTAATTTGTGAAGGATGCTGTACATGCATTCTTTTGTAGATGAGTCAAGACCGATATATCCGATATAGTTCTTGTTTATGTCGCTTAAAGTTATAAAGCTGATATTCTTTTTTGTAAGACGTGAGTTGACATATTTCAGCTTACTCCAGATATTCCATGTGCCATCGTTTATCTCGTCGATTCGGTTGCTTTCTTGTGTTTGACTTAAGATGAGGTAGATGGCGTGGTAAGGAATTTTTGCATCTTCCTTGTAAGCGTACATCATAAGGCATGTAAACTCTTCTTCATCATCGAACATTATAGTAGCATAGCCTATCATGTCGTATTTGGATTCATGCTTTTGTGATGAGCTCTTCATCTTTTGCAGTACGTCGTTGTTTGATTCGCTTCCGTCGTTGCTTGAGAGGTTCAGTGTCAGCACTGTGTGCATTGTTTTTTCGTCGTAGCTGTACTGCGGTAATATGATTAGTTGGCTGTCATAGCTGCCGGTGCTGTCTGTTGATGCATTGAGAAATTTTTTGTACATTATTGATGTCTTTTTGATGTCCAGGACATCGCTTTCGTCATCGTAGGCTGTATTGTGTTCTTTACTGCTTGCACCTTTTTCAGGGCTTTGTATTGTCGTGCTTTTTGATGATGAAATGTTGTTGGCTGTTATGCCGTTTGACACGGACGGCAAAGGTTGAATTAGTGACAGCAGGACAGCGCAGATTGTTATTATTTTGTTCTTTATCATAAGGCTTTGTTTTGTTGCATTCTAAATCACAAATATACTTTTTTGAGTGCGAATATCATCGTATTATATAGTTAAAGAATGTCAATGTGTATAGGCTTTTATACGCATTATGTTGTTCTTTGTATGATATTTGGTCCTTATTTTTATGTGTTTTCAAAGTGTTCAGCAATTATTTTTGCCTTAGAAGGCCCTATAATCGCTGCTATTTCTTCAATGCTTGCCTCCTTTATGCGCTTCACCGTTTTAAGTTCCTTCAGCAGCAGGTCTTTTGTCTTGGGTCCGATGCCCTTAATGTCGTCCAGTTCCGAGTGCAGCGCATGCTTGCTGCGCTTGTCGCGGTGGAAGGTTATGGCAAAGCGGTGAACCTCGTCCTGCATGTGCGTAAGCAGGTGGAAAAGCTCGCTGTCGGTCTTCATTCCGACCACTACGGGCGGCCATCCATAGAGCAGTTCGTTGGTGCGGTGGCGGTCGTCTTTGGCAAGTCCGGCTATAGGAATGTCGAGGTGAAGTTCGCCCTCTACAACCTCTCTCACAACGCTCATCTGTCCCTGTCCGCCGTCGGTTATTATGAGGTCGGGCAGGGGCTGTCCTTCGTCGCGCAGACGGGTGTAGCGGCGCCTTACAACCTCCTGCATCGAGGCATAGTCGTCGGGGCCTGTAACCGTCTTTATTATGTATTTCCGGTAGTCTTTCTTGCTCGGTTTCATCTTCTTGAACACCACGCAGGCCGCCACGGCGTCGGTTCCGCTGATGTTAGAGTTGTCGAACATCTCTATCTGATAAGGCATCTTTGGCAGCTTCAGGGCGTTCTGAATTTCCTTCATAAGGCGCACTGATTTCTGCTCCGGATTGAGCTTTTCGGCCTGTTTGAGGCGGTCGAAACGATACTGTTTGCCGTTCATCACCGACAGGTCGAGCAGCGTCTTCTTGTCGCCTCGCTGCGGCACGGTGAACGTAACGCCTTCGAGCGTCATGTCGGGGATAAAGGGCACTATTATTTCGCGCGACGTACTGCCCACTTTCTCGCGTATTTGTAGTATTCCGAGCTGCAGAATCTCGTCTTCGCTCTCGTTCAGCTTCTTCTTCATCTCGAACGTGAAGGCCTGGTTTATGCTGCCGTTCATCACGTGGATATAGTTCACGTAGACCGTTTTTTCGTCGTCTGTTACCGAGAAAACGTCTACATTATTGATCGTGTGGCTCACCACTTCGCTCTTTGAACAGAAGTTTTCGAGCAGCAGATACTTCTGTTTTATGGCTTCTGCCTCCTCAAAACGCAGTTCTTCGGCCAGTTTCTGCATCTGCGCGAAGAGCATTTTCGACAGTTCGCGCGTGTTTCCTTTCAGTATTTCGCGCGCCTGGGCGATGCTCTCCTGATACTCCTCGTAGCTCTGCTTGCCTATGCACGGCGCGCCGCAGTTCTTGATGTGATACTCCAGACAGGGCTTATATTTGCCCTGTTCGATGCCTTCGCGCGTTATCGGAAAGCGGCATGTGCGCGGCTTATACAGCTTTTTTATCAGGTCGAGCACGGCATACATCGAAGGCAGATGGCTGTAAGGGCCGTAATAAGAGCCCCATTTCTTGTTTATGGTGCGCGTCTTGAATATGCGCGGCAGATATTCTTTAGTTACGCAGATAGAGGGGTAAGTCTTGCCGTCTTTGAGCAGAATGTTGTATTTGGGCTGATATTTCTTTATCAGACTGTTCTCGAGCAGCAGCGCGTCTTCTTCGCTGTTCACCACGGTATATGTTATGTCGTGGATCTTGCTTACAAGCACCTTGGTCTTGTATCTGTCCACTTCCTTATGAAAGTAGGACGACACGCGGTTCTTCAGGTTCTTGGCCTTGCCAACATATATTATGGTGCCGCTCTCGTCATAGTATTGATAGCTGCCCGGCTTGTCGGGCAGGTTGCTCACAATGGCCTTCAGCCGTGCCAGCCTCTTCTCGTTTTCTTCTTTAGTCATGCCGCGTAAGTGCCTTATTTAAAATGGTTTTGAAAAATTTTGTTTCACGTGAAACTTTAAATAGAGGAGTTAAAGGAGTTATGGTAGTTAGAGTAGTTAAAGCCATTTGCCTTGCCGGTTGAATACGCCTTGCCTATGTGTCCTTATTCTGTATGTAGTGAGCTTTGGCTTGATGAATATTATAGCATTATGTCTGTAGCGTTTCGGAATGCTATAATGTGTCGGCATACGTAATGGTAGCTTCTATAAGGTATCAGTCTTATATCTCTGAATACTCTTTTAAAGATATAAATAATGCCCGTTATTTTGCTCTTGCAACATAAGAAGTTTTGTAATAAAGCGCGGGCTAATGGCTTTAACTCCTTAGCCCGCGCAGTGGGCGATAACTACTCTAACTTCTTTAACTCCTAAAAAATTATACCTGCAGCAGGCTTGTTATGTCTGTGCCTTCTTCGAAGTTGCTGCGGCCGTTGAGGTCTTCGTGTATAAGTTCGATGAGGAAGTTTACGTATACTTTCTTCGGGTTAAACTTCTTCACAAGGTCGTACGCAGCCTTCATGGTGCCGCCTGTAGCCAGCAGGTCGTCGTGCAGCAGCACGATGTCGTCCTCGGTGATGGCGTCCTTATGAATCTCGATAGTGTCGGTGCCGTACTCCTTCGAGTAGCTCTCCTGTACGGTTTCGCCGGGCAGTTTGCCGGGCTTACGGCACAAAACAACGCCGGCGTTGAGCTTTATGGCCAGTGCAGAGGCCATGACGAAGCCGCGGCTCTCTATGCCCACAATCTTGGTTACGCCCTTGTCTTTGTACATCTCGTAAAGCTCGTCTTCCATTATCTGGAGACATTTCGGATTCTTAAACAGTGTTGTTACGTCTCTGAAATTTACTCCTTTCTGCGGAAAATCAGGAATACATCTCAGATTCTCCAATAGTGTTTTGTTGTTCATCTTTTCTTTTTAGTTACGTACTTTATACTAATATTATCTCTTGTTCGCTGTTTTCGGCGCGTTGTGCGCTATATATATTATATGTGTGCGGCATGGCGTTGCTGATGCCTTGTTTTCCGGCTGCGCTGCCGTATGGTTTTTCCGCCTGCGGCGTTTTTCTGCCGTTTCTGCGCCTTTTCTCGCTGCGGGACTTTTTCGTCCGTGCTTCCGCCTTTTTCGCCCGCTGTGTTGTGCTTTGTCGCTGTTGGCAGATGCTGCCGCGGCTTGTGCTGTTTCTGCTTTTTTGCCGTCAGATATTTCTGCCGAAATCGTGGCCGCATTCTTCGGCGGCATACTGCTGCCGTTGCAAAGGACTGTTTTTCGGGACTTTCCAAAAGGCCGTCTTTTGGCTCGCAAAAGGTGGTCTTTTGCAGCCCGAAAGGATACCTTTTGCACGCTGAAAGGCCACCTTTTAGAAAGTGGCTTTTCGCTGCCTCTGGCATCGCCTCACGGCAGCCGTCGGGGCAGGGCAGAGCCATGCCTCGGCTGGGGCACCCGGAGGGCATAATAAGAGGAGTCAGACGTTCTGAAATATTGCTCCTTTTTATCGTGAGGAACATCAAATTTTGCCTTAAAGTAAATTTGTGTCCCGATTTTGTATCTTACTATCTTTCAGTCGGTTCCAACGTTTTCGCTTAACAAAAAATGCTCGTTTTGTTTCACGTGAAACATACGGCTGTTTTACCTTTTCATCAGCACCAGCATGATGTTGATGTCGCTCGGCGAGACACCCGGAATTCGGCTTGCCTGAGCCAGTGTGTCGGGGTTGATTTTTGCAAGCTTTTGACGGGCCTCGGTCGAGAGCTGTTCCATCTCGAGATAGTTGAAATGGCCCTTTATTTTGATGTTCTCCAGGCGGTGCATTTTGTCGGCCACAATCCGCTCGCGTTCGATGTAACCCTTGTATTTCATTTTTATTTCTGCAGCCTCTGCCGTTTCATCGTTGCGGTTGGGCAGCGAGGCGATGAGCTGCTTCAGTTCGGGCACAAGCTCGGAAAGATTCTGCAGGTTGATCTGCGGACGGGCCACGAGGTCGATCAGCTTGCATCCTTCGCGCAGCGGGGTGGTGCCGAGCGACTCGAGCGCCGCGTTGATGTCCTTCGGCTTGACGTGAGTAGTGGCGCAGAAGTTTATGATGCTTTCCGTCGCTTCCTTCTTCTGCATCCACCAGTCGTATCTGTCGCGCTTTGCCAATCCGAGGTTGTAGGCCTTCTCTGTCAGTCGGGCGTCGGCGTCGTCCTGTCGGAGCAGTATTCTGTATTCGGCGCGGCTTGTGAACATTCGGTAAGGTTCGTCGACGCCTTTCGTCACGAGGTCGTCAATGAGCACGCCGATGTATGCCTCGTCGCGGTGAAGGATGAACGGCTCGCCGCCGCCGCATCTTATCGCCGCATTTATTCCGGCAATGGTTCCCTGGCCGCCTGCCTCCTCGTATCCTGTGGTTCCGTTCACCTGTCCGGCGAGGAACAGACCTTTTATTATCTTAGACTCGAGCGAGTGGTCGAGCTGGGTAGGGTCGAAGAAGTCGTACTCGATGGCGTAGCCCGGACGGTAGACCTTGGCGTCGCGCAGCGCCGGAATTTTTCTCAGTGCTGCAATCTGCACCTCCATCGGCATGCTCGACGAGAATCCGTTGAGATACATCTCGTTGGTGGTTTCGCCTTCAGGCTCGAGGAAGAGCGGGTGCTGCTCCTTGTCGGGGAAGGTAACCAGCTTTGTTTCTATCGAGGGGCAGTAGCGCGGCCCTATGCTCTGTATCTGTCCGTTGTAGAGCGGCGAGTCGGCCAGTCCGCTTCTCAGCGTGTCGTGCACCTCCTTGTTTGTGTAGCATGTCCAGCACGGCAGCTGCCTGAGCTGTCGGTGGGGAGCCATGAAGCTGAACTGGTGGAAGTCGTTTTCGCCCTCCTGTATCTCCATGTCCTCAAAGTGCACCGACCTCATGTCTATGCGCACCGGTGTGCCGGTCTTCATCCTTGCGCTTCTTATTCCGTGGCGTGTTATGCTTTCGGTCAGGTCTTTCACGGCCGGCTCGGCTATGCGTCCGCCGGGCAGCTGCTTGCGTCCTATGTGCAGCAGTCCGTTCAGGAAGGTTCCCGCCGTTATCACCACGCTCTTGGCTCTCAGCTCAACGCCCCATACGGTCTTCACTCCCGCGGCCTCGCCGTTCTCTATTATGAGCTCGCAGGCCTCGTCCTGCCAGATGTCGAGGTTGGGCGTCGTGTCGAGCACCTCGCGCCATTTCCATATAAACTTGCCTCTGTCGCATTGTGCCCTCGGGCTCCACACGGCCGGGCCTTTTGAGCGGTTGAGCATCCTGAACTGTATGGCTGTGGCGTCGGTCACTATTGCCGTCTGTCCGCCCAGCGCGTCGATTTCCCTGACAATCTGTCCCTTTGCTATTCCGCCGATGGCCGGGTTGCAGCTCATCTGCGCAATTTTGTTCATGTCCATCGTCACAAGGCAGGTGCTTGCGCCCATGTTGGCCGAGGCCGTGGCAGCCTCGCAGCCGGCGTGTCCGCCGCCTATCACGATGACGTCATATTTAAGAAGCATATTATCCTTATAATTTTTAGAGCAATATCAATTTGGCGCAAAAGTAAGAAATTAAATTGAATTTTTGATGAAATAGTTTGATTTATCGCTAAAATAGAGTATATTTGCATCCTCATAATAAACGCTAAAATACCTAAAAGAAGGTATTGCGGCGGGGCTGACCTTGGGTTATGCAGTACACTTAAATGTAGAGAAACATTATTAATTAATACAGTTAAATACTTAAATTTCAATCATTTATGTGGTTATGTAATTCATCTATTGGAAGGAAAGTCGTGATGTCCGTAACAGGTATTGCGCTTATCCTGTTCTTGACGTTCCACATGTCAATGAACGTAGTAGCTCTTTTCTCAGGAGATGCTTACAACATGGTTTGTGAGTTCCTCGGAGCCAACTGGTATGCACTTGTTGCAACTCTGGCTCTTGCGGCTCTTGCGGTGATTCACATCGTATATGCGTTCCTGCTGACAATGCAGAACCGCCGTGCACGCGGAAACGAGCGCTACGCTGTGACAACACGTCCCTCTAAGGTGGAGTGGGCTTCTCAGAACATGCTGGTGCTCGGCATCATCGTTCTGCTCGGTCTTCTGCTTCACTTGTTCAACTTCTGGTACAACATGATGTTTGCCGAACTGACAGGCATCAGCGTTCCTCATCATCCGGCTGACGGATTTGCCTACATCGTAGACACATTCTCTTGCCCGGTTTACGTTGTGCTTTACATCATCTGGCTTGCTGCTATCTGGTTCCACCTCTCACACGGATTCTGGAGCGCAATGCAGACTTTCGGATGGAGCGGCAAGGTTTGGTTCCAGCGCTGGAAGGTCATCGGCCTGGTTTACACAACTCTCCTCATGCTGGGCTTCCTCGTTGTAGTGCTTGCTTTCGCTTTCGGATGCGCACCGAGCCTGTTGTAATTGTAGTTCAAAATGCGTAACTCAAAATTCATAATTATTTAGAAAGAATATTATGGCAAAACAAATAGATTCCAGAATACCTGAAGGTCCGATAGCTGAAAAATGGACCAACTATAAGGCACATCAGCGCCTGGTTAACCCTAAGAACAAGCTGAAGCTCGACGTTATCGTCGTAGGTACGGGTCTGGCAGGTGCCAGTGCAGCAGCCAGCCTGGGCGAGATGGGCTTCAACGTGTTGAACTTCTGCATACAGGACTCTCCGCGCCGCGCTCACTCTATCGCTGCTCAGGGCGGTATCAACGCTGCCAAGAACTATCAGAACGACGGCGACTCTGTTTACCGTCTGTTCTACGACACAGTGAAGGGTGGTGACTACCGTGCACGCGAGGCTAACGTTTACCGTCTGGCTGAGGTGTCTAACAACATCATCGACCAGTGTGTTGCACAGGGTGTTCCTTTCGCACGCGAATACGGCGGCATGCTTGCCAACCGTTCGTTCGGCGGTGCTCAGGTGTCACGTACATTCTACGCTAAGGGTCAGACAGGCCAGCAGCTGCTGCTCGGTGCCTACTCTGCACTCAGCTGCCAGATACACGCAGGCCGCGTTAAGCTCTACACACGCTACGAAATGGAAGACGTTGTGCTCGTTGACGGCCGCGCACGTGGTATCATTGCCAAGAATCTCGTAACCGGAAAGCTGGAGCGCTTCTCTGCCAACGCAGTGGTTATAGCTACCGGCGGATACGGTAACACATACTTCCTTTCAACCAACGCCATGGGCTGTAACTGTACAGCTGCCATGTCTTGCTACCGCAAGGGCGCTTACTTCGCCAATCCTTCTTACGTTCAGATCCACCCGACATGTATCCCTGTACACGGAGACAACCAGTCGAAGCTTACGCTTATGTCTGAGTCTCTGCGTAACGACGGACGTATCTGGGTGCCCAAGAAGCTTGAGGACGCCAAGGCTCTGCAGGCCGGAACAAAGAAGGGAAGCGACATTCCTGAGGAAGACCGCGACTACTATCTGGAGCGCCGCTATCCGGCATTCGGTAACCTCGTTCCCCGCGACGTTGCTTCGCGTGCTGCCAAGGAGCGCTGCGACAAGGGCTTCGGCGTTAACAACACAGGTCTGGCCGTGTTCCTCGACTTCTCTGAGAGCATCGAGCGCCTCGGCATCGACGTTGTACGCCAGCGCTACGGCAACCTCTTCGACATGTATGAGGAAATCACAGACGTCAATCCGGGCGAGCTTGCTAACGAGATTAACGGCGTGAAGTATTACAACCCGATGATGATCTATCCTGCCATCCACTATACAATGGGCGGTATCTGGGTTGACTATGAGCTCATGACAAGCATCACAGGTCTGTTCGCCATCGGCGAGTGCAACTTCTCTGACCACGGTGCAAACCGTCTGGGTGCGTCAGCTCTTATGCAGGGTCTGGCCGACGGCTACTTCGTTCTGCCTTACACCATACAGAACTATCTGGCCGACCAGTCTATCTGGCCTCGCATTTCTACCGACCTGCCCGAGTTTGAGGAGGCTGAAAAGGCCGTTCAGGCTGAAATCGACCGCCTGATGAACATCAAGGGCAAGCGCTCTGTCGACTCTATCCACAAGGAACTTGGCCACGTAATGTGGGAGTATGTGGGCATGGGCCGTACAGCTGAGGGCCTGAAGACAGGTCTCGAGAAGATCAAGAAAATACGCAAGGAGTTTGAGACCAACCTGTTTATCCCGGGCTCAAAAGAGGGTCTTAACACCGAGCTTGACAAGGCTATACACCTGCGCGACTTCATCACAATGGGCGAGCTCGTGGCTTACGACGCTCTCTCTCGTAACGAGTCATGCGGCGGTCACTTCCGTGAGGAGTACCAGACTGAGGAAGGCGAGGCTAAGCGCGACGACGAAAACTTCTTCTATGTAGGCTGCTGGGAGTACCAGGGCAGCGACGAGAAGGCGCCCGAGCTTATCAAGGAGCCTCTGCACTATGAAGCAATAAAAGTACAAACCAGAAATTATAAGAACTAAAAATATGGCAAACATTTCATTCACACTGAAATTCTGGCGTCAGAACGGACCGAAAGCCGAGGGCCATTTTGACACACGCGAGATGAAGGACATCCCCGATGATACATCTTTCCTCGAGATGCTCGACATTCTGAACGAGCAGCTCATTGAGGAAGGCAAGGAGCCGTTCGTGTTCGACCACGACTGCCGCGAGGGCATCTGCGGCATGTGCTCGCTCTACATCAACGGACATCCTCACGGCCCTAACACCGGAGCTACAACATGCCAGCTGTATATGCGTAAGTTCAAGGACGGCGACGTTATCACCGTTGAGCCGTGGCGTTCGGCTGCATTCCCTGTTATCAAGGACTGCATGGTTGACCGCGGAGCATTCGACAAGATCATACAGGCAGGCGGATATATCACCGTACGCACCGGACAGCCCCAGGACGCTAACGCCATTCTTATACCTAAAGAGGCTGCCGACGAGGCTATGGACTGCGCTACTTGTATCGGCTGCGGCGCTTGTGTCGCTGCCTGCAAGAACGGTTCTGCCATGCTTTTCGTAAGCTCTAAGGTTAGCCAGCTGGCTCTTCTGCCCCAGGGCCGTCCTGAGGCTGCTAAGCGTGCCAAGGCAATGATAATGAAGATGGAAGAGCTCGGATTCGGTAACTGCACCAACACCCGCGCCTGCGAGGCTGAGTGCCCGAAGAACGAGACTATCGCCAACATAGCCCGTCTGAACCGCGAGTTCATCAAGGCTAAGTTGAACGACTAATGGAAAGAACGCTATAAATTTATTTTTTCATAGTCTCCATGGGCGGGGCGCCGTTGTGCGCCCTGCCTTTTTTTGTGCCCCTGCCTTTCGTTTGTGCCATTGGCGGCTTTTGTCAGTTTCATTCCCGTTGGTTCTCCATGCTTGCGCTTAACGCCATTCCGCCTGCCGTGCCGGCATTTTGAGTAAAAGTCATGCAGTTGTCTCCGTTATAATATTTACATGTTGTGTAATATATTGATAATCAGATGGTTATCCGTTTTATGGGCGTTCGGCTGCAAAATGCCGTGTTTCAGCCTCCAAAAGGTGGCCTTTTGGCGTGTAAAAGGTATTTTTTTATGATGCAAAAGGCATCCTCTTAGAAATTGGGAGCTTGCGCGGCTTTTGCCTGCATGATGCCGGGACTGTGCCGTAATTTAGTTTTACGGCATAACGATAGTGCATGTTTTGGTGCTGCGAAGGGTGGGGCAGGCTATCATATTCTGACAAAATGCTAGTGTTTTTGGTTCAAAAGGTTAAATAATTTAATTATTTATGACAAATTGTCAATTAACAATGCCAATTTGTCTAAATCTGTAAGTGGCACGCATGTTGCACTTATGTAAGCGAAAGCCTTTGGCTCAGGAGCCTCAGGCAGCCGCAAGGCCGCGGCCGGGATACCGGCGGGCAGGGCGGCAGAAAAATGAAAGGATTAAAAAAATTATAAGGAGGATTTATTATGTTACCAGTAATTAGCAGAAACAATTGGATGCCCGAAGTTTTCAACGACTTCTTTGACACAGACTTCATGACAAGAACTAAGGCTACGGCACCGGCCATCAACGTCAAGGAAACCGAGAAAGATTACACCGTGGAAGTGGCTGCCCCGGGAATGACCAAGGACGACTTCAACGTGAACATCGACAAGGACGGCAACCTGCACATACACATGGAGGCTCACACCGAGAAGAAAGAGGAGGACAAGAAGAGCCACTATCTGCGCCGCGAGTTTGCCTACAGCAAGTTTGAACAGACGCTGCTGCTGCCCGACGACGTTGAGAAGGAGGCTATCGCAGCCAGAGTAAACGACGGCGTGCTCACCGTAACGCTGCCTAAGATGGCTAAGCCCGAATGTCCTGCAGCACGTCAGATTGAGGTGAAATAACATCCCGTTTAGCGCCGCTTGCGGCA
>ERZ779643.403-NODE-403-length-37249-cov-3.468490_pt1 | contig 37249 bp, 30 predicted proteins | sample MGYA00511564_ERZ779643 | MGnify/ENA primary metagenome ERZ779643 (study PRJEB29588, sample SAMEA2147114) | human gut metagenome | biome: human gut; feature: human-associated habitat; material: faeces | place: Denmark | collected 2008/2010 ...
ATATGAACAAGAAGGAACGGGCAGAATACGAGGCTGCCCTGAAAATATACCGGGACAATGAAAATGTTGTTACGACGGCAAGAAGAGAAGGGAAAGAAGAAGGAAGAGAAGAAGGGCGAAAAGAAGGAATAGCAATTGGTGAAGATAGAGGTGTACTTAAAACCGCCCGTCAAATGAAGCAAAAAGGAATTGATTGGGGCTTAATTCAGGAATGTACGGGTTTATCTGACGAAGAAATACAGAATTTATAAAAAGATGCAAATAGAATAGATGAATCCCCGTTGCCCGGTTTCGGACAGCAGGGATTTTTCGTGTATGATTGGCATGCGTATTTACTAACTTTCTTGAACCACTGTAGCAGATGCTTTTTGTGGAGTTTCATTGTTTTTAGCGAGAGAGACTAAGCCTCCCATGGCTCCTAAATTCATGGTATCGAGGGCAGAGCTTGGAACAATCACCATCGAACCTTTCTCTTTGAGTCCTTCAAACAACATATTCATACCTCTTAAATGGAGGGCAACCGGATTGTCGGTATATTTCCGGCTGGCTTGTGCAAACTTCTCGGCAATCTCTGTCTCGGCAGTTCCCAAGATGACACGGGCTCTGCGTTCTCGTTCAGCCTGAGCCTCCTTACTCATGGCTTCGGCCAAATCTTTCGGAATGGCAATATCTTTGATTCCGACGGTCTGACAAGTAATACCCCAAGGATTGGTATTCCGGTCTAATACCTGTTGCAAGTCTTCTGCTATTTTATCGCGTTCTTGTAACAATTCCGACAATTCATGTTTACCGATCGTGTCTCTCAATCCGGTTTGGGCAATGTGCTCGATGGCTGTTTGATACTGTTGGACTTCTAAAGCCGCTTTTTCTACATCCCAGACAGTCCAGTACACAACGGCATCTACATTGACTGGGACGGTATCTTTCGTCAATGTCTGTTCGGCTTTAAAGGCACTCACCCGGACGCGCTGGTCAATATAAGTAGATACGGTATCGATAATCGGAATAATCATAAAAGGACCAGGACCTTTCAATCCTTGGTATTTACCCATGCGAAGCACAACTGCCCGATCCCATTGGTCTGCAATATGAATAGACGACGCGAGTAAAGCAGATCCTAAAATACATAAGAACAAGATGAGTTCACCAAAGATGTCCAAGCCGTATAAGGCGATTGATATTACCAGCAATATCAAGAATACAGTGATTGAAATAGGATTGATCCATCCTTTGTTCATTAAATTAGTTGTTTCCATATAGCTTATTATTTATTGGTTATTTCTATTCGTTTTAATTCCTGTATCATGTCTTCAATGGTGAAGCCATATTGCAAAGCCACCATAGAGGCTTGCTGGCAGATGTCTTTCAGCTTGTTGGTCTTTTCTTCTTCTGAAATGACTTGTTCGGTTTGATTGATAAATGTACCAGTGCCTTGTTGTGTCTCCAAGATCTTTCGGATTTCCAATTCCTTGTAAGCTTTGGAAACCGTGTTCAAATTCACTTTCAACTCTACCGCTAACGCCCGAACGGTAGGTAATTGCTCGCCAAGCTTTAACTGTCCGGAAGCAATTCCAAATCTGATTTGGTCTATAATCTGGCGATAGATAGGTACGCCTCCGGAATAATCAATTATAAACTTAATCATACCCTTAATGAATTATCTTTATATTGTACTATTTGTATAGTACAAACATACGATATAGATAAAAGAAAACCAATATTACGTATAGAAAATGATAGGAAAATAATGTTTATTAACAGAGAGGAGAGGAAAGAGGGTAAATAGAAATACTTTTTCACACCAGACTTTCTTAGAAGTTCCAATAGAGATAAATGGATAGTCAGGTGTGAAAAAGATATTTAGTGGAAACGATTTTCCAGTTCGTCGTCGGTCAGCATGGAAAGAATAGTCTTTCCGTCGGGTGTCAGATTCATGTTGGAGCAGAGGAAGAGAGAAGCCAGCAGATGATCCATTTCTTCCGCAGACAGCACTTTCCCCGCTGGAATGGCTTGGGCAGAAGCCAAGGAAAAAGCAATCATATCACCAATCTCTTCATTCCCTTTGCAACCGGTATCAATGGCCTTTGCTACTATGTCTTTTAGCAGCGTAACACAGTCCACACCTTCCATGCCGTCGGGTATCCCGTTGATGGAGTAACTTCCGCCTCCTAAATTACTCAGATCGAAACCTGAATAGGAGAGGTCTTCTAACAGAAGAGGCAAAATAGTTTCTTCGGCCGGTGTGAAATCGACAATCGCCGGAAATAACATTTGCTGCGAAGCGGCCTTCTGTTGACGAATGGATTTCTGGTATTGTTCGAACAGAATTTGCAGATGAGCCCTATGCTGATCGATAATCGCCATACCCGACTTCAAAGTTGTTACCAAATACCGGTTCTTATATTGGAAACAAGGTTTGGCAACCGGTTGTACCGCAGTGTTGGCAAATAAAACCTTTTCTTCGGCAGATTGAACCGGCTTTTCGACAATCTCTTTTTCTATAGGAGTGGCACTGCCTATTTTCTTCTCTACGACTTCTTCATCCGGAAGTACGGCCGAGCGGTCCGCTTCAAAGCTTTGGTACAGTTCTGTCCAATCGAATGACGGACGTGTATCAGTAGGTGTTACTTCCCGCTTGAATGGATTGTATTCCGAACGGATTTGTACTTTGGGTGATTCATTCCCGCTGATTTTCTTTTCCGGGTTATAGACCGGAATATCAATCGCTCCTTCTACATCAAAATCAATGGTAGGAATTGCACTCGACTTCGCCAATGTTTCCCGGACAGCCGCCAGCAGGATTTGCCAAATAGGTTGTTCGTTCTCAAACTTGATTTCCGTTTTGGTCGGATGGATGTTAACATCGATGGTTGCTGGATCCAAGTTGAAGTAGATGAAGTAACTAGGCATTTCACCGGCTGGAATTAATTGGTCGTAGGCTTGCATGACCGCCTTGTGAAAATACGGATGCTTCATAAAACGCCCGTTGACAAAGAAATATTGTAAAGCTCCCCGTTTCTTGGCTGTTTCCGGTTTGCCAACAAAACCATTGATGGAAACCAGTGAGCTCTCGGCTTCTACCGAAAGCAGTTTCTGGTTCAGATTCTTGCCATAGACATTCACGATCCGTTGCCGAAGACCTGATTCCGGCAGATTCAATATTTCCGTATCATTATGATACAGCGACATGGAAACCGACGGATTTACCAAGGCAATCCGTTCGAACTCCGTGATGATATTCCGAAATTCCGTATCATTTGTCTTGAGGAATTTACGCCGTGCCGGTACGTTATAGAAGAGATTCTTGACCGAGAAGATACTCCCTTCCGGACAAGCATCTTCTTCGATGTGTTGCAGTTGTGAACCGAAGATTTCCAGGCGTGTCCCTAAATCGGCTCCTTTCTGGCGGGTACGGAGTTCTACTTGTGCCACGGCAGCGATCGACGCCAACGCCTCTCCACGGAAACCCATGGTATGAAGGGAAAACAGATCATCTGCTTTGGATATTTTGGAAGTGGCATGGCGCTCAAATGCCATGCGGGCGTCGGTTTCCGACATTCCTTTCCCGTTGTCGATGACCTGCACCAATGTCTTCCCCGCGTCCTTGATCAGGATTTGGATTTGTGTGGCACCGGCATCAATAGCATTCTCGACCAGCTCTTTGACAACCGAAGCTGGTCTTTGAATCACTTCGCCCGCCGCAATCTGATTGGCGATGCTGTCAGGCAGCAGATGTATGATATCGCTCATCTCAGGTAGAAATACCAGAGTATGGCAGCCAATATGGCCAACGCCACAATCAGTTTCACATTCTTATACTCGCGGCTTCGTGCATTGTCGCCTTTGTTCCGGCTTCGCTTCAAGTGGGTTGTCCCTTCAATGAAAGTCCCCTTTATCTGCGGCTTATAATCTTCCAATGATTCTTCTTCCATTCCCATTTCACGTTTGATCCGGCGTACCCGTTCTTCCATTTCCTCTTTATGCGGATCCCAATAAATCGGCTTATGTTCAAATTGGCGGGGTTTACGTACATTATAAAAGGAGAAAAATGCCATATCTTTTCGTTTTAGAGTTTGTTCTTTACTACTTCTCTCGCAAAGATACAACAAAGGGCGCTTGCTTTTTCCTAAATAATGTAAAACCCTTGGGATTTATACCTGCGACAGCTCTTCCAACAAGGCTCTTCGGTTACGGTATTGCGTTTGCAACTGCGTAATCAGTTCCGTAGCCATAGGGCGGGCACCCAATTTGATCATTCTTCGTATGTATTGGCAGCACTTTTGGTAATGGCCTCTTCCTACATTCCTTTCTACGTATTTCAAGATAGTATCCCGGTACAACGCAGCCAGCTCTTGCGGATACATCTCTTTTAAGTAGGGTTCAGTCTGCTCTATATGATAAAAATCGGGATAGCGACTGAGCCAGGTAAGGAGTTTGTCCCACTGCTTCTCCCAGATATATATTTCTGCGACAGGTTGAAAAGCTCCATATTTATTCTCCCGACAGATCTCAGCAATGATACCGTCCACGTAGGCCGCCCATTGCTCTTCAGGAATTAGGCTCTTTAGCAGATCATAGTAGTATTGGCGCGGCTGGTGTCTTGAATAGCTCTGGAGCAGGAAATAACGGGCCAAGCGCATGATTTGTTCTTTGTCTCCTTGCTGTAAATGCATCGTCAGGAGGTAATTCTTCCAATCATCCATCAACCCCGGCTTGTTCTTTTCGTCTTGTTTGATACCTTCATTCGCCAGTTCTTCTACGCGGGGATAGTTCTTCTCGGACAGGGCTTTTTCGATCAGGGATTTCCTGAATGTCGGATTAGACAGGTTCGCTTCCATGAAACGGATGGCAGCCTCTTCGTTTTCTGTCTTACGGATGATTTGCATGCGTAAGTTCAGGATTTGCTGGTAATTCCAACTGTCTTCATCGTATGACTGGATTTTTTCCAAGATACTGAGGAGTTGTTTTTTCTCTTGCGGCGATTGGACCAGATCAATGGCGATCCTTATGACTTCAAAATGCCAGTCCCAACCTTCAAGTGTATTGGCTTTGTATTGCTTGATGGCCCATTGGAACAATTCTTCGCGTGATGGAGATTCCAATCCCGATCCGGCAATATCCGCTAATAGTTGGATAGCGATAGAGATACAGCACCCGATTTCTCCGCTGCTGTCATCGGTGTTATTAATGACGTCTGCCATTTTTTCGATGGTGGCTTCTGCCAGATAAATGGCTTGGGCGGTTTTCCCTCTTTGCGGCCAATCAGCCGCTTCATCCAATAAACCACACACACTGCGACCTAAGTTGGCTGCATCCCGGTATTCGATGAATCCATAACGGTCGGAATACGATTTGATGAGGGCTTGTATCTGCTGGGCATAAAGCTCCTTCTGTCCTACACATAAATCCATGTAGCTGAAAAGGAATTGTCCCCGGACTTGTTTGTCCTTTTTGCAATAATCCCGTACGAACGCTTTCAATTCTTCGTGCGAAAGTAAATGCAGGATTTTGTTGACCTGCTCCATCTCCGAAGGCTTCTTCGCTTTCTTTGCCGTTTTCTTTGTCGGGAGATCTTCTTCTAAATGCAACACATCTTGCTGTAGGTAGAACAAAACGGCCACGATGTGTTTGCACACAGGACCTTGATCGTAGGGACAGTCGCAGTCATATTCGGTCACGACACCTTTCTCAATATGCAGATGAACCGTATATATCTCTCTTCCGTTCACCGTGGCTTCGTAATCACCAGGCCCGATTTCTTCCACGTCCGTGACATATCCTTTCCTGAAATAATTGAGCCCTCGTTGCAAGATGGCCTCATCTATTTGTTCCTCAAAACGATCTAATTGTATCTCCATGCTTCTGTGTGTATGAGTTGATTGAATGTTATCCAGCACGAAGATAAGGAAAGATGGCGGAATAAAAAAGGCTGGATCCTCTGTTTGGTGGAGAATGCAGCCTTTAGGATAAGAACTGATGAATGGATTCCTCTCGTATTCTTATCCTATCATTAGTAGTCTGGTCGCGTTATTAATAATATTGATTTTCTCTTATCTTATTTCTATTTATATAGGCTCTATTATTTTTTTACGTATGTATATGATCCCCACGTAAATCTAGTAGGGGTTATTATTACACGGTATTCTTTATTCTGTTGATAAATTAATTCTTGTGTTCCTGTCCATATAATTGTTAAGTACGTATCTCCCTCTTGTTCTTTTATTACATATTCAAAATTACAGGTATCTCCATCTGTCCCATCTGTATAATGAACTTCAATTTTCCCTTTTTTATTTGAATTGAATTCAAGGCTTAATGTTCCTTTGTGACCGTTGACTCTTACTTCTTCTCCTAATTCCCATGAACCAACAATTGAACTGTTACCAGTTGGAACATCATCGTCGTCATCACATGAAGTGAATACTACGTTTGTAAAAAGCATTGCCATGAATAATACCATCATTGAGAATAAATTTTTCTTCATCTCGTTTCCCTTTCGACTTAAATTAAACGTTAAACTAACATATTTGTGAGAGCAAAAGTATGCCTTTTGTGTTCGAAAAGGATAGAAAATGGGTTGTAAAGAGTCCCAATCGGGCGAAATGGGACTCTTTTACTCCTATAAAGGAGTATTTAGACTTTGTCTTTATAGTGCGTGGGTGTTTCTCCAAACTTCTTGGTAAAGTTCCGGTAGAAGGTCGATTTAGAAGTGAAGCCTGATTCATACATCAATTCTTTTATGCTTTTCTCAGGGTTGGTGTCGGCTAGTTGTTTGAAGTATTCCAAACGCCGGTCGCAAATGTATTCCCGGAAACTACTGAAACCACCGCTTTTGAGGGCAGCCGATACGGTACTTGATTTTACTCCGATGGCTTTAGCCAAATCTTTTAGCTCGTAGTCCGGATGGACAAACGACAAGCTGGTATGTAGTACATCTTCTATGGTATGAAAAAGGGGCAATACAACGGGCTCCGTATGAGTTTGCAAAGTAGGAACGGGCATGTCGGGTCTCTTTTCTTGGTCGGAAAACGGATTCTCTTGTCGCAGATAGGCTATCGAAAATGACAGGACGAACACGACAGCCGTGAATCCAAACAGGTTAAAGATAAAGTCGTTAATACTGAGCGTAAAGGTGATGTAAATACCTAGAAAGAGTAACATGAAGGACAAGAACAGATACATGTTCCGGTTGATTCTCCTGCTTCGATGGAAATGGATGAACAGATATAAGGCGGAACATATAGGGGTAATGATAGACAAGATGAAGAAGAATCCCAGTAATTGAACATCTCCTTTACTGGCATGAAGGCTCAGTTGCCCTAAGGTAGTGAGCGGAGTAACTTGACCATTGAATACAAGGTAACAAATCCCTATAGTCGTGATGAGTAGGGGAATTTGCAGGAATGCCAGTACCTTGAATGGTGTGAGAAATCCTGGACGAAGGGAGGCAACGGGAAACAAGGCCACGATACTTGCCGGTAAATACCATTTCAGCATCTTTTCCATGTGTAGCAGGTCCGTAAAACGATAAGACGGCGTTGTGGAAGCGATCTTTAGACAACCGATGTTTTCCCATAAGAAAACCAATCCGATACAAACCGCAATGAGCCCCCAATACCGTTTCGGAAAGTTGTCTTTGGATTGGAATATCAGGATGCCACCCAACAGAACGGCTAATAAATCGAATAGTATTTCAATGGATAGATGTATAATGCCCATGGGGAGGAGAATGTTAAATGAAAATATAGAAGCCACGGAAATGTAGAGATGCTCGTATTTCCGTGACTCTGTATCGATTACTGTTTATGCTATAATTTCAGAATAAGTGTGTAGATTATCGAACCGAAACCTTATAATTCTTGTCTCCAATCTTTAAGATGTACAAGCCTTTGGATACTGAGATCGTAGCAGTACCACTGACTGTCAGAGATTTTTGCATAACGCCCTGGAAGGTGTAAATGCTGACTGGGGTATTCTGGGCTGTTTGAACAACGATTGCGCCCGGTTGTGTATAGAACGATGCTTCGTTTTTCTTGATCTGTTCGTTGGCTACCGGATTCTTTTCAATACCATTGATCTCAATCACCATCTCTGTGTTTACTTCTTCTATCATGTAGAAGCCTTCTTCATTAGGTGCCAGTTCTTTGCCATTTACGGTTACGACAGGTGTTGATTTGTCGTATTTCGCATCCAGCGTAAGTTTGAACTGGAAGGATGCATTGTCTAGTACTTCATATTCACCGGCAATCGGATCGGTCGTTGCACCCACTACTTGTGGCAAGATAACCGCATTGACAGTATGCAATGCTGGGTAGTTCCCTTCATCGCTCTTCCATGTAATGCCTCCTTCAGGCAAGTTCTCATTTAGCAGGTCAACAAACTCACGGCTCTTCATGTAGCTTTCTTCAAGTAGTTTGTCTCTTGCTGAACCGCCTGCATTTTTCGTTTCTTTATTTGCGTAATTGTTTTTTCCGGTTGTATTGTCCGCATAGCATAAAATAGATAATGGGGGAAATTCCTTCATAAATCCTTCACCGTCCAAGTCACCCGAATTCCAGCAGTTTTCTATGTGGCTATTTAATGCACCTGCACCTATACCTCCTTCTTGAACTACATTCGCAAAATTACCATTGTTGCCACTTGCTGTTAGTGTTCCCTGATTGCTGCAATTCAAAATTTGTACATCTTGGCTCAGTGCAACGATACCAGCACTTCGAGTTCCGATTCCTTTTTCTGCATTCCCTTTTGAAGTGTTGTTGACTTCTGCGTAATTGATGCAATTGATAATTTTAGAGTTGTTTATCGCTTGTCCGACAATTCCTCCTCCTTGTAAGTAACTTGGAATTGCGTTTTCGGATACATCGTTCAAAACCTCTGAGTTTATGATGATTTCCCCGTGGGCAGAACAGTCGTTAATGATTGTATTATTAAGTACATACCCAGCAATACCACCGTATATTGTAGAAAGACTTTTGCCTGATAGATTTGCCGTGATTTTGCCCTCTACATGGCAATTCTGGATAACAGAATTGTCTACGTATGCTGCTAATAATCCTGCTATTGAAAAAGAGTTGGTTGAATTTGTAAAGTGTATATTTATGATGCTGTTTTCTATGTTTACATTCTTAATGGTAGCATTTTTCATATAAGTGAAAAGACTGTTTGTGACTTTTACATTCTCTTTTTCTGTAGTAGATTCGTAGTCTCTTTTAAAGCCTCTGATAAAGTAACCATTACCATCATAAATTCCTGAGAAAGATCCATTCTGACCAATTGAAAGTTTATGGCCTTGTAAATCAATATCAGCTGTTTGTTTAAAGTAAATACCCTCTAATAGATTTTTTCCGGCAGTATCATCTTTCCCTGTTGCATCAACAGCCAATTTAGCTAGTTGTTCAGGCGTTTCGATTAGGTAGGGATCGGCTTCTGTGCCTGTTCCTCCGGCATAGTTGGAGGCAGCATGTTCTATCCAATAGTTATCTTCTGTACCTGCTTTTAGGGAAATTGAAGTTTCGTCACTCATGATTCCTCCACTCTTCAGTGAATTTGGAAGACGGTTCATTCCCCCTACGTTCATTTGCGCATAACTACCCATTGTTGCTACACTAAGCGCGATCATTAGTAAAATGTTTCTCATAAGATATGATTTTTGTGGTGCTTACCAGTCCCTTCCATAAGCAATTAATAATATGTTGAAAGCGTAGGGGCTGTACTTGTGGTTTATCTTTCATTTCAGGCTTTTACTCTGCTACAACTCAAAGTCTTGAAGTTTGAAGAGGAAAGGCAAATCTTCAAGCAAAACGCTCTCTTTCATTTAGTTTTTACTTCCAAGTGGCCTTTTGTATGTGTGGATACTTAGAACTCGGACAAATATACGGATTTCTACTTATAAATCCTCATTCGTACTATGAAAATACGATCTGCTTATAATCATCTTCTTACTCTACAATGCAGGAAAATGGGTTCCACTTTGCCTGTCGTTTGATCTCCATCCAATTGAAGCGCGCTTTGCGCTTTGGCTGAGACGCACGGTGCGTTCCTCGTGAGCGGTTGATATACGATAGATAAGGTGAAAGGGGATGAATGGGGAAGGAGCGAGGGGCTTTATCAGTAAGCACATTATTCCTGCATGGGGGCAATGACTTGAAAGCGAAGGGTTGCCTTCCGGGGTACCTAGGTGAGATGTCGGTTTCTTGAATACTGCGTGGTGACCGTCAGTGTCCAGGAGCCTTCGGTGAGAGGGAAGGTGGGGCAGACGATGAGGCGCGAGGCGGTATTGTATAGTAACTCGTCGGGGTGGACGGTGTAGGTTTTGCCCGTCTCCTGGCAATGGAAGGCGAGACCGTTGGCCGGATCGTCTCCACTGATGCGGATGTAGCGGCCATAGATGGACAACATTCCTTTGAAGTTGGTTGGGATGACGTTGCGGTTACCTGCCTCACCGGACGGGATCGGTAGGCTGGCATCGGTGATGTACTCCAGTTGGAGGCCGTTGCGCGAGGCATTGTAGGTGTCGTTGATCCCTTTCAGGCGGGCTACACGTTGTTTCATCAGTGGCGAAGGGTTCAAGCGGGGTTGCAACAAGTGGGTATCGGCATCGTAGCGGTCGGATGGATGAACGAATGCGCCGCTGAGGGTTACTTCCACGCGGCCGAACTCGAAATCTACGTTGTAGCCGTCTTCGAGGGCTTCATATACTTCGTTTTTGATCAGGCTGAAAACCGTTCGAAGGGTTTCGGGGCGCAATTCCGACCGTTTGCCCATGATTCGGCGAATCAGGTCGTCGATGGTGAGCGTATCTCGGCGTAGCACGGTGGTGGAATAGTTATCTTCCTGTCCTGGCTGGTTACTTTGCACGACGCGGAAACGTACCGGCACCCGGTTGTTATGCTCCAGGTCTGAATCGTTTACTATCTGATCCATAAGTTCTCCTCTCAATCGTGCACGAATTTATTGCTACGCTTAGGTGCGTCTTGTACCTTCTTTTTCCGTACAACGTAAATATCGTCTTTACTTGTTGGACGCAAATAATCATACCAGAAGAAGTCCTTCAGTTCTTTTTGGTCGGGTTTCAAGTCAGGAATGGGGGTCATGGTCCCTTGAGGACTTGGCCATATCTTCAGCTTGTCGAGTTTATTATCCTTCAACCAGATTGTAAGATAACCACTCTTCGTAGCATTCAATCCGACCATACTTCCGTCTTTTTCAATGGGATAGAATATGGATTCAGCATTTCCCGAAACATCTATTTGCCGTACAGCCTGCCCATTGAAATAGGCTTTCAAGTCATTTCCCTTCAGCTGATTATAATAACCCGTATCAACTTGTTGGATGGCAAAGGCAAACTGCTGCACATGCGCATGATCGATCGTACTGTCTGCCATATAGATCAGGATGGTATCTCCATAAAGCTGATATTGCTCGTTCCATAAAATGGGGTCATTATACATATATAATATAGAGTCCCGCGAATTAAACTGCATGGAATCGCATACTCCTTGGATATCGGTCCGGTAAAACCTTACGCCATAGTAAGCTTTGACTTCCCTGTACGTAGAGTCGATTGTAACCATCTGCAAAGTATCAGCATGCAGATAGAGGGTATCGCCCTGTGAATATTCCAGACAGCGGGCACTATCGGTAGCAAAGGCAAATCCGGTTTTCTCATTATAATAACCATATTCCCCTTGAAGCATGATCTTCTGAAGCGTATCACGGATACACATATTACCGAATACCTCACCAAATCCTTGTTCCCTGTCATAAGCAATGGAATCGCCCGTCAGAAAACGGTTCCCGGAAACTATTTCAGAACGGTCAAGAAGCATGGATGTATTATGTACGGTGTCATACCATCCTTTCGATGAATAGATTGTTCCGCTATCCGATACAATGACGGAAGGCCCCAAAATTGTAGAAATCTTGGATTCCGTATTATAATGAAGTGTATCAGAGTATAATGTGAAGTTGGGGTTTTCCAATCTGACACTGTCGTTAAAGATGGCCAGTTTGGTAGCAGGACTGTACTGCCCATAAAAAGAAGAAAGTTGATTCAGTGAATCAATAATCATTCCTCCTTCAAAATAATATCCTATATTGGGTATACGCTCGTAGTTCAAACTGTCAGTAAACAAGGTCACTTGTCTGTTCTCCATGCGGACCAGGTCTCGTAGGCGGGCAATTTGTGTATTCCCATCATAATACAGATATTGTCCATATACGAAAAGTGTGTCGCCCTGTTCCATCCGCACATTGCTGAAAGCTTCCAGTGAATTGGTTTTCTCATAAAAGTATGCACTGTCGCAATACATATATGAACTGTCATGGCGGAAACATACATCGCCAACCAGTATTTGGGCGTCTGGTTTGATGTCTTGATCAAATGACAGCGTATTGGCATGCTCCAAAAAGACTTTTGTCTTTTTAACGGGTATAGAATCTTGGTCCTGGGCCTTTAAAGCCCAAGAACAAGCACATAAGATACAAATATATAATACGATTCTTGTTAGTTTCATTCTTTTACCCAACCTGGAAAATGAAAGTCGCAGTTACGCCAGCCATCGCTGATACGCACATACGTTGTCTTTTGCTGTTTTCGAATCCAGTCATCCAGCAGTTCTTCCCTTTTCTTGTTTTCCACAATGGCTTTCAACGCTTGATAATCATCTGCTAAGTTCGCTTTGTGTGCTTCTGTACGAGCCCGTAATTTGACAATGGCAATTACTTCTTTCTGCGATTTTGTTGTCATGCGGAATGGCTTTGAGATATCACCGACCTTCATGTTATAAACCACCTTACCAACTTCCTGAGGCAATTCGTGTAACTCAAATCGAGGCGTTCCCATATTAGAACTTTCATAATTCGAGTTTACCATCAAACCTTTATTGTTTCGTGTATCCTTATCATACGAAAGGAAGGTAGCCGCTTCTTCGAAGGTAAATTTCTTATCCATGATGTTTGTATAGATGGAGTCCATACGTGCTGTTGCGTCTTGCAACTCTTTTTCTGAAACTTCCGGTTTCAATAGAATATGACGGCAATTGATACGGTCACCACGTTTTTCAATCAGCTGAATGATATGGAATCCGTATTCAGTCTGTACAATCTGTGAAATATGCTTGGAGTCCTTCAAGTTGAAGGCTACGTTCGCAAACTCAGGTAACAGCTGGGTTTTGCTCATAAAACCGAGTTCTCCTCCTCTGGCTGCAGACCCAGGGTCTTCTGAGTACATACGAGCCAAAGTTGAGAATTCGAATTTGCCTTCATTGATTTGCTCAGTAAATTCACGTAACCTTGCTTTAATGGCATCTGTTTCTTCGAATGGAATTTTCGGTTCGATGGTAATAATTTGTACTTCAACTGTCATCGGAATATTCGGAAGACTGTCTTGAGGCAGCTGATTATAATATTTACGGACATCAGCCGGTGTCAATTTAATCTCACCAACCAGCTTTTTCTGCATTTCCTGTACAATTTGCTGTTCGCGTGTCATCTCGATACGTTCTTCCCGGATTTGAGAAATCTTTTTGTTAAAGTATTCTTCCACCTTTTCTTTGGATCCGATTTGCCCGATAGCACTGTTGATCCATTGATCAACGCTTTGAATAACTTGTGCTTCTGGAACTTCCACACTATCAATTTTGGCCTGATTCAGATAAAGCTTCTGAATAGCCATTTGTTCTGGGATAAAGCAATAAGGATCACCCTCCAGACGTTCTCCGGCATTCAGCAGATACAAACGCTGAGCCTCAACATCCGAACGTAAGATGGCGTCATCACCAACTACCCACACAATTTCATCAATCACATTATCCTGCGCCTTTGTCAACCATGAAAAGCTAGCCAGAAAAACTGCAAGTAAAACCTTTTTCATTATAGCATCCTTTATTTATTTTGCAAATTAAGGCATTTCTTTGGTAAAAACCACATTTCCAGCCCGAATTGCATCATTATATAATTCTTCTTCAAAATTTTTTAGAAATTGAACCTTCCGCTGATTCACAAGCATGTCTGATATCTGCTTGCTGGCGTATTCAAACGGAGCAATTTTCCCTTTGGCAATATATTCTTCAATATTCAGTAGATAGCAGTAACTGCTGTCGGCTGTTTCTACAAAAGAATGTGTTCGCAAAAATTCTGTCTCATTCGTTACTTTTATAGGAATGTTGACAAAAACTTCGTCAAAGCTGACCCATTTGTCATAGAAATAATCATACACCATAGCATTCTGCACACTGTATTTTTCTATTTTCTCAATGGATGATTCAGATGTTGAACGATACCATTTTTTTACTTCACTCAGATTGGGTGCGTCGATTGGTATCTTCAGAAATAGTCCTTTAACAAGACTGTGGTCTAAAATAAACTGATCTTGATTTTCTTCGTAGAACTTCTGCTTTTCTTCTTCGGTTATATTTGCCGATAGCCGCTCCTGTATTAACTGTTCTTGATAGCGGTACCTGACTAATGAACGTCTGTAAGAATCTACCAGGCGATCAATTTCAGCCCGATTGTCATCATCTAGATTCTGAAGGGCTACATCATATACTAGGCCATCTTTTATCCATTGTTTGATATAACTTTCTGCCCATAGCAGGCTGTCGGCTGAGGATATATTTTTAGGGAGAACAGCTAATACTTCATCTTTAGTCAGCGCTCTTTCATTCACTTTCACCAATACTCCTTTGGGCTCGGTAGTTCCTTTTTGGGTACAACCGCCAAGCAATAGCAAGCTAAAGAATATGTAAAAACTTGTTCTCATGCATGCAATTATTTTTTAACAGCTTTCTCTAAAGCCTTCCAATTGACTTCAACCGGATATTTTTCTTTCAGTTCTTTAATCCAGTCTGCCTCCAGTTGGGCTTGCTCTTCAGCCGGCTTATTCCAAATCTTCTGATTACTGATGGCAAATAACAGAGTTCCATCCCGGTATTCGTTTAGTAGAAACTTGTATTCCGGATATTTTGTTGGCAGATTTTTACGTTCCATGCTTGAAAGAACATCATGGATACACAAATCCAATACTTCTTTCATGAAATCACCTGCGTAGGTTTTGACTGAAAACGGACAACGCTGGATATAGGCTGCGAATTCGTTTTGCGCAAAGCTGACTGTATCTATCCGCATCAGTTCTTTGTTTAAATCTTTAGCCTGTTCAAAGAATTTCGGATCTGTAGGGAAATAATCATTGCAGATAGCCTGCAGCTCTGCATAAGCCTCTGGGTGGAATACAAAGTTGTATTCTTTCTTCATCCGGTCGTCAAAACTCTGATGAAGGGCGAAGTTCCATTCTCCTTGAGACATTTGGCGGTACCAGGATTTCCTTATTTCATCAAAAGACTGAATTCCTAAATTCTTTTCCAGTTTGATGATATGATATCCGAAACGGGTTTTGACAGGTTGGGATATGTCTCCAGGATTCTTAATGGCAAAAGCTGCCTGTTCAAATTCTGCTACCATTTCTCCTAATCCGAAAACTGGAAGCAAACCTCCTTTTTGGGCCGAAGCTTTGTCGGCGGAATATTTTTTCGCTAATTCGGCAAAGTCATTGCCCTCGACAACCTTCTGATAAACTTCTTCAGCCAGCTTATAGGTTTCCTCTTCAGTACGGGTAACTGAATCTTGGGCAAAAGGAATTAGAATATGTGAAACCTGGCGTCTGCCTGGATTAGGAATTCTCCGGTTTAATTTAACAATGTGGAATCCGAATTTGGTACGGATTGGCATCGAAACAGCTCCTTCCGGCATTTGATATACATAATCTTCGAATGCTTTGACTGTACGCATGGGAAAGAAACTGCGTACTTGTTCGTAACCGACGTGAGCTGAATCTTTCTTGGCTAATTCGGCTCCCACTTTCAGAATATCTTCTCCTTGCTGAATACGTTGGTATGCTGCTAAAGCCTGTTGATAAACAGCTACTGTATCTTTTGATACAGTCTGTTGGGGCAAAAAGAATAATATATGTGTTAAGTCAAGAACTTCATTCAGGCGGGCGTATTCGTCGGATAAGACTTTTTCTTCTCCAGCACGGTCTGACAGATAATCAGAGATCAGCTGCGATCTATATTTGTCCAGCTCTTCCTTGAAGGAGTCTGTTTTATCCAGGCCTTCAGCTTCGGCATAAGCCACTTTTAATTTATAGTTCTCAAATAATTCGACGAAAGCTTTCAGATTTTTCTTGTCGGATAAATCCGTTTCGCCGTTTTTCTTTGCTGTAAACAGGAATTCATCTATAGAAACAGGCTTTCCTGCTATAGTCATTGCAACAGTATCGGCTGCAGAGTGCGCATAAGCTGACACTGTTACCGCAAAAAGTAACGCTGATACAAAAAACTTTTTCATTAATGAATCTTTTTGATGCTACAATTTTACTCGTACAAAAATACACTAATAAAACGGACTGATACCCGAAATAGTATTTCTGTCCGTTAAATTAGTGTTTTTTATCAAATAAGCATCAATTCGCCATTTCAGAAAGGAACTTGATGCGTACTAACCGAATCTCTTCTTCTGTATAGTCGCCGTCCAGTTCTTCAATTGCTTCTTCCAGATCGTCTGTTTCTGAATCTTTGAAGTATTCATAAATGTCGGCAATATGGTCTTCATCCATAACATCATTCAGGAAATAATCAATATTGATGCGCGTTCCTGAATATACGATTGCTTCCACTTCATCCAGTAATTCTCCGAATTCGAGACCTTTTGATACAGCAATATCATCTAATGCTACTTTTCGGTCGATACTCTGGACAATTGATACTTTCAGCTTGGATTTGTTGGCAACTGTCTTGACGCGTAAGTCTTCCGGCCGTTCGATTTCATTTTCCTCTACGTGACGTTTGATCAGAGCGATAAATTCGGCTCCGTAGCGTTTGGCTTTACCTGCACCAACACCCGGAATGTTTTGCAATTCTTCGAGTGTAATAGGGTAGGTTGTCGCCATCGCTTCCAATGATGGATCTTGGAAGATAACAAAAGGCGGTACTTCCAGTCGTTTTGATAATTTCTTTCTCAAATCCTTCATCATCGAATAAAGAACAGGGTCAACGGCACAAGAAGCTCCACCGCGAACTGGTATTTCTTCTTCTTCTTCTTCAAACTCATGATCCTCGGTAATTTTGAAGGATACCGGTTTCTTCATGAATTCTTTTCCTTTAGGTGTGATTTTCAACAGGCCGTAGTTCTCGATATCTTTTTCCAGATAGCCGGCAATTAAGGCCTGCCGTATCACTGCATTCCAGATTTTCTCATCTTCATCCTGGCCCGAGCCGAATATTTCCAGTTCATTATGTTTGTATGACTGGATTTCGGATGTCTCGTTTCCGACCAGCATGTTGATAATATATTCTGTCTTAAATTTCTCTTTTAATGTGCTGACTACTTCCAGTACAGCACTCAATAATTCTTTAGCTTCCACTTGTTTTTTAGGATTCAAACAATTATCACAATTACCACAATTATCTTCCGGATATTCTTCTCCAAAATAATGGAGAAGTACTTTTCTGCGGCAAACAGATGTTTCTGCATAAGCCGCTGTTTCCAATAATAATTGCTTACCTATTTCTTGTTCGGCAACAGGTTTTCCCTGCATAAACTTTTCCAGCTTTTGCAGGTCTTTATATGAATAAAATGCCAAACAGTGTCCTTCACCACCGTCTCGGCCGGCACGTCCTGTTTCCTGATAATATCCTTCCAAACTTTTGGGAATATCATAATGGATTACATAGCGTACATCCGGTTTGTCAATACCCATTCCGAAGGCTATGGTGGCAACGATTACATCAACTTGTTCCATCAGAAAGGCATCCTGGTTGGCTGACCGGACTTGTGAGTCCATTCCTGCGTGATACGGCAGCGCCTTGATGCCGTTGGCTTTCAGAATGTCGGCAAATTCTTCTACCTTTTTGCGGCTCAGGCAATAAATGATACCAGATTTCCCTTCATTTGCCTTGATGAATTTGATAATGTCGCGATCCACATTGTTGGTCTTCGGACGAACTTCATAGTAAAGATTGACGCGGTTGAAGGATGATTTGAATACGGCTGCATCTGTCATTCCCAGATTCTTCTGAATGTCATGCTGAACTTTAGGAGTTGCAGTTGCTGTCAAGGCAATAAGCGGGCGTTTCCCGATTTCATTGATAATCGGACGGATTCGGCGATATTCCGGGCGGAAGTCGTGACCCCATTCTGAAATACAATGGGCTTCATCGACAGCATAAAATGAGATTTTAACCTGACGGAGAAATTCTACATTTTCTTCTTTCGTCAACGACTCAGGAGCTACGTAAAGCAACTTTGTCTTGCCCGATAATATATCTTCCTTAACCTGATCAATGGCCGATTTGCTTAATGATGAATTGATAAAGTGGGCAACGCCATCTTCTTCACTAAAATTACGCATGGCATCTACCTGATTCTTCATCAAGGCTATCAGAGGAGAGACAACGATTGCTGTTCCTTCCATTAACAAGGAAGGCAACTGATAACACAAAGATTTACCTCCACCAGTAGGCATCAACACAAATGTGTCATTACCTGCCAGCACATTTTCTATAATTGCCTTTTGATTTCCCTTGAATGTATCAAAACCAAAGTGCTTTTTCAATGCCTCTGTTAATTTATCTTTTTTTGCCATACTCAATATTATTAGAAATAGGTTTACTCTTAATTTTCTCCGGTAATTTGTAGTCTATTTACATCCGACTTGGCAAATTGCTCTTTTGCATATTCCAATGTCACATGGAATTCAGTCTTATTTTCTGATGGCATGCTATACATGGCATCCATCATGATTGCTTCTACGATCGAACGTAATCCACGGGCCCCTAACTTAAACTCAAGGGCTTTGTCTACAACGAACTCGTACACATCTTCATCAAAGGAAAGCTGGATATTATCCATGGCAAACAATTTGATGTATTGTTTGATGATCGAGTTCTTGGGCTCAGTCAGAATATTACGTAAAGCTGTCCGATCCAGCGGATTCAGGTAAGTCAGGATTGGCAGACGCCCGATAATTTCGGGTATTAAGCCAAACGACTTCAAATCAGTAGGCGTAATATACTTCAACATGTTGTTCCGGTCTACCTGGGCTGTGTCTTTGCTTGCGGCATATCCGACAACACGGGTATTCAACCGTTGTGCTATTTTCTTTTCAATTCCGTCAAAAGCACCACCACAGATAAATAATATATTTTTTGTATCAACCGGAATCATCTTTTGTTCCGGATGTTTTCTTCCGCCCTGTGGAGGAACATTGACGATCGAACCTTCCAATAACTTCAGTAATCCTTGCTGGACACCTTCTCCACTTACATCACGCGTAATAGAGGGATTATCTCCTTTACGTGCGATCTTATCAATCTCATCAATAAAAACAATACCACGTTCTGCCGCTTCCACATCATAATCGGCCGCTTGTAATAATCGCGTCAGAATACTTTCAATATCTTCTCCCACATAACCAGCCTGGGTTAATACGGTAGCATCCACAATAGCAAAAGGAACATGCAACAGCTTGGCGATGGTCCGTGCCAGTAAGGTTTTTCCTGTTCCTGTTGAACCGACCATAATGATGTTCGACTTTTCTATTTCAACATCGTCATCCGTCTCTTCCTGCATCAGTCGTTTGTAATGATTGTATACAGAAACCGACAGATAACGCTTGGCTTCATCCTGACCTATGATGTATTGGTCAAGAAATGCCTTAATATCCTCCGGTTTGGGTAAATCTTTTCGGTCTAAATCCAGTTTTGATTTTTTCTTACCCAGCTGCTCTTTTACAATTTCATACGCTTGTGTGGCGCAATCATTACAAATACATCCAGATATGCCGTTGATCATCAACTCTACATCACGGCTGCTTCGCCCACAAAACGTACACGTATCGCCTGCTTTGGCCATAATATTTCTTTTTAGTTTTAGTGTAAAATAACAATCTTTATTCGGGTAAGAACTTATTTCCGAGTTAAGATTTCATCAATCATTCCGTATTCCTTGGCTTCTTGCGCTGTCATCCAAAAATCTCGGTCACTGTCACGTTCTACCTCTTCGAAGGGTTTTCCTGAATGATCAGAAATAATGGTATATAATTCCTTCTTGACTTTTAATATTTCCCGGGCTGTGATTTCGATATCGGATGCCTGACCTTGAACGCCTCCTAATGGCTGATGAATCATGACTCTTGAATGCTTCAGGGCAAACCGTTTCCCTTTGGTTCCGGCTACCAACAATACGGATGCCATGGATGCTGCAATACCTGTACAGATTGTAGAAACATCTGAACCGATAAACTGCATGGTGTCATAGATACCATATCCTGCGTAGACTGAACCGCCCGGAGAATTGATATATATAGAAATATCTTTGCCCGGGTCGCTGGAATCCAGGTACAATAATTGCGCTTGAATGACATTGGCCGTATAATCATCTATCTGTGTTCCCAGAAAGATAATCCGATCCATCATCAAACGGGAGAATACGTCCATCTGGGCTACGTTGAGCTGGCGTTCCTCTATGATGGTCGGAGAAATATAACTGCTGGTTATATTCATGTAACTGTCAAGAGCTGTCCCGCTCATTCCCAAATGTTTGGTTGCATACTTTCTAAAATCTTCCATAGTCAAACTATTTATGCGGAAAAAGGAAACACCCGAACAATCTTCCGCCATTTTCGAGCAAATGTACGAAAAATATGTTCGGGGGTTTCCTTCCTTATACTTATTTCACAAAATTAAACCTGCCCCGCTCGAATTAAGCGAACAACTTGTTGAAATCCTCTACGCTGATTTCTTTGTGGTTCAACTTCACGACATTCTTCAATGCGGCCGACAACTTGTTCTCCACGCTGCGGTTTACCAAAGACTCTACCTGGTCTTGCTTCTTCAGCATTTCATTGGCGTAGTTGTCCAACATCTCTTCCGGCACGTTAATCATACCGTACTGAGCAAACTGAATCTTCGTGATATTCTTGGCCGTAGCAATCAAGTCTTCTTTCTCGACCTTGATACCGTAAGCCTTCACCAACTGCTCCTTAATCAGGTGCCAAGTCAGCTCTTCGATGCTCTTGTCGTAATTTTCTTCCACGAACTTCTCGCCCTTGTCTGCATTGCTTACACGCATGAAACGTTTCAGGAAAGCATCGGGATATTCCAACTTGCCCACCTTATTCGTCAGGTAAGTACGTACATCCAAAATGAACTTGTAGTCACTGTCTGCCACAAACTGTTCTGCCAAAATCTCCTTGATTTTATTACGGAACGCTTCTTCGCTCGTTACCGTACCTTTCTCAAAGACTTGGTCAAACAACTCCTGATTCAATTCAGCTTCCTTGAAACGTGTAATCTCCTGCACTTGGAAACTGAAATCCGAAGTCATAGCCGGCACGTCTTCCTTCTTGATTTTCAACAACGAAGCGATTTCCACGTCATGACCATCGTATGCCTTGTTCGGATTGAAGACCAATACATCGTTCACCTTGCAACCGTTGAATACGGCCTTCTGCTCGTCGTTCTTCATATATTCAGGCAACAAAACGGCATTTTCAACCTGTACGCCACCTTCTTTCGTATTTCCGTTCTCATCCAGTTCGGCCAACAACCCCTTCACCATGTCCTTAGCCTCGTAGCTGTCCACATGCTCATAGCTACCCGCACGCTGGGTGTACATCTTCACTTGGCCGTCGATCATTTTGTCGTCCACCTGGATGTCATAATAATCTACCGTGTCTTCACCGCTCAGTTCAGCCTTGAACTCGGGAGCCAAAGCCAAATCGAAAGCAAACGAAAACTCTTCCATCGTATCGAAGTCAATATCCTGCTGACGGTCTTCGCTCGGAAGCGGCTCGCCCAGAATATTCAGATTGTTTTCCTTGATGTAAGCATACAGTTTCTCACCCAGCAACTTGTTTACTTCCTCTGCCGTAATGTCCTTGCCGAAACGTTTTTTCAACAGTCCCATGGGCACTTGTCCCGGACGGAAACCCGGCATACTTGCTTTTCTGCGGAAATCCTTCAAAGCCTTCTCTACCCTGTCGGCATAGTCGGCCTTTTCCATCTTAATGGTAAGCACCGCGCTTACTTTGTCAATGTTTTCTAATGAAATATTCATTTTGAAATCTAATTATTTATATATGATTACTATTATATTTATAATTTGTATTGCACAACAAGCGTGCAAAGATAGCCTTTATCTTTTAATAAATCAAAGTCCTTGCGCACTTTTTTCTTCATCTATCTTCTGGAAGTCTTTCAAACGCAGCACGAAACTGTTCGTCAAGTATTTGGCACGTACCACCTCATTTTCAGACAATTCCTGAGGAGAACCTTGAAAAAGTATCTGTCCCTCGAAGAGCAAATAGGCACGGTCAGTAATACAAAGCGTCTCCTCCACGTTGTGATCGGTAATCAACACGCCTATATTGCGCTTTTTCAGCTTCCACACGATATACTGTATATCCTCCACGGCAATAGGGTCTACGCCGGCAAAAGGCTCGTCCAACATAATAAATTTAGGGTCGATGGCCAGACAACGCGCAATTTCCGTCCGTCTCCGTTCGCCGCCCGAAAGCCGGTCGCCCAAATTCTTGCGCACCTTTTGCAGGCTGAATTCCGAAATCAGGCTTTCCAGCTTTTCCTTCTGGTATTCTTTCGGCTTGCCCGTCATCTCCAACACGGAAGCGATGTTGTCTTCCACCGTCATCTTACGAAATACCGACGCCTCCTGCGCCAAATAACCGATACCGTTACGGGCACGCTTGTAGACCGGAAACTTCGTGATTTCCAAATCGCCGATGAAAATACGCCCCTCGTTAGGCACCACCAATCCCGTAGTCATATAAAAAGAAGTCGTCTTTCCGGCCCCGTTCGGCCCGAGAAGCCCCACAATCTCTCCCTGCTTGACGTCGAACGACACATGATTCACCACCGTACGTTTACCGTACGTCTTCACCAGGCCCTCCGTACGGAGCACTAACCCTGTATTCTGACTGTCCTGAGAAAGAGCTTCTGCCATAAACTACAAATTTGCGTACAAAAATACGAAAATTGTATTAAAAAGTAGCCCCTTGCACAAAACTATTTCCGCCCGCCGCCTCTTTTTAGCGGATTTTCATTAATTTTGTGTGATTTAAAAAGAATTGGACATGCTATTCAACAAAAGTTTGGCTACATTCGGCCGTTATCTGATGCTGATGGGGCGCACTTTCTCACGCCCCGAAAGGATGCGGATGTTTTTCAAACAATACATTAAGGAAATGAGCCAGTTGGGCGTAGACTCCATCGGAATCGTCCTCCTGATATCCTTCTTCATCGGCGCAGTGATCTGCATCCAGATCAAGCTGAACATCCAAAGCCCGTGGATGCCTAAGTTCGTCACGGGATACACCACCCGCGAAATCATGTTGCTGGAATTTTCATCTTCCATCATGTGCCTGATTCTGGCCGGGAAGGTCGGTTCCAACATCGCCTCCGAAATCGGCACCATGCGCGTCACACAGCAAATCGACGCCCTTGAAATCATGGGAGTCAATTCCGCCAATTACCTCATCCTGCCCAAGGTGCTGGGCATGATGACCATGATGCCCTTCCTGGTCTGTTTCAGTATTTTCTCCGGATTCGTAGGGGCCTACGCCACGTCCGTCATCGGGCAAGTCATCACGATAGACGACCTGACGTTGGGATTGCAACACGACTTCAACGAATGGTACGTATGGATGGGATTCATCAAGTCCATATTCTTCGCTTTCGTCATCACCAGCGTATCGGCGTTCTACGGCTATACGGTCGAAGGCGGTTCGGTGGAAGTGGGAAAAGCTAGTACAGACTCTGTGGTGAGCAGCAGTGTGCTCATCCTGTTTTCCGATGTGTTACTCACTCAATTGTTATCCTGATGATCGAAGTTAAATCGCTATATAAGTCTTTCGAGGACAAAGAAGTGCTGAAGGACATCAACAGTGTGTTTGAGAATGGAAAGACGAACCTGATTATCGGCCAGAGCGGTTCCGGAAAGACGGTACTGATGAAATGTATCGTGGGATTGTTCCGTCCCACCAGCGGCGAAGTGCTTTATGACGGACGCGACTTGGTGACGATGAACAAACAAGAATGGAAGATGCTCCGCCGCGAAATGGGAATGATATTCCAGAGCGCAGCTTTGTTCGACTCCATGACCGTATTGGAAAACGTCATGTTCCCGCTGGATATGTTTTCCAAAGACTCTTATGCCGAACGGGTAAAACGCGCCCAGTTTTGTCTGGACAGGGTGAACCTGCTCGAAGCGCAAAAGAAGTTCCCAGACGAAATCAGCGGCGGTATGCAAAAGCGTGTAGCCATTGCAAGAGCCATCGCCCTCAACCCCAAATACCTGTTCTGCGATGAACCGAACTCGGGTCTCGACCCCAAAACCTCACTGGTGATAGACGAGCTGATTCACGACATCACCGTGGAATTCAACATGACCACTATCATCAACACGCACGACATGAATTCCGTAATGGGCATCGGAGAAAACATCCTATATATATATGAAGGGAGAAAAGAATGGCAGGGCAACAAAGACGAAATCATGAACTCGACCAACGAACGCCTGAACAGCTTCATCTTCGCCTCGGACCTCTTCCGAAAGGTGAAAGAAGCCAATAAATAACCTCCCCCGTCCATATCTCGGTTTGGACACCACGTCCGTCGGCATCATACAACACGGTTCGCCGGTATCCTTTCCTTAAAAGGAATCCTGACATCGGTCGACGCTAAAATCACCTTGCTGAAGAAAAAAAATCATTTGGCTTAGATTGATAAATCGTTTGGCTTAGATTGTTTTTTCAATCTAAGCCAAACGATTTACACTATCCAGCAAACTCATAATCAGAAGTTTACAAAACGACCCGGATAAAAGAAAGATGCTGACGCATTCATTCTACCTCCACGAACGTTTTTCAGGCATTCGCCATTCTTCACATCGCCGACATAAAGCGGCCCCCCAAACGATACCGCCATAAGGCAAACTAAACTGAAAATGAGGATGTCCCGTTTTGGCACATCCTCATTTCCATTCCTACAAACCGGCAAACCGATTTATTTCAATGCCGACAAAGCTGCGTCATAATCCGGTTCTTCCGTTATTTCCGGAACCAACTGGGCATATATCACCTTTCCGTTCTCGTCCACAATGATTACGGCCCGGGCCGTCAATCCGGCCAAGGGACCGTCCACCATCATCAGCCCGTAATTCCCGGCAAAGTCCTTGCTGCGGAACAAAGATACGGGCTTCACGTTCTCAATGCCTTCAGTCGTACAAAAGCGTCCTTGTGCAAAAGGTAAATCCATGGATACGGCCAATACCTGCACATTCTCCAAATGGGCCGCTTTCACATTGAACTTGCGCACCGACGTGGCGCATACGGAAGTGTCCAGACTTGGAAAAATATTCAATATCACACGCTTGCCTTTAAGACTGCCCAAAGACAATTCACTCAAGTCACCGGCCACAGCCGTAAAGTCGGGAGCCATCTCTCCTTTTTGGGGCATCATCCCGTTTGTATGTACTGCTGTTCCTTTAAATGTCACGGTTTCAAACTGTTTCATAGTTCTCTTTTATTGTTTAGTATCCCGACGTGCAACAGGCACTTATCGGATAGCTCCAAGGCTATGCTACAAATATACGCAAAAGATTCTCATTAAAACATTTCAGTCAGTTAATTATCCCTTTTTCAGGATTCTTTAACTGACTGAAACTATTTCATACTGATTACTGCATCTTCCATTCCTCTCCGCATCGGACCATCGGCAAAGCGATTTCTTCACGCGTGCTGTCTCCGAACAGCACTTCCAGAAAAACGCTGGCGACATCTCCAGAAACCGTGTCTCCTAATGCCCGGACGGAAACCAACCCTCCCCTACGTTCTTTCTCACGGGCGGCATACTGGGCCACAAGTTCGACCATCTGGCTGCGATAGGACTCCGTCATGCTGTCGCTATAGGCAATAGAATGAATGTAATCTTCGTACTTGCCCTCTATCAAATAATTATAATAGGTTTCGGCTGCCCGGCTTACCTCGCTTTTATCGCTTTTGCCACACGAAACCCATAGGGAAAGTCCTAAAAAGGCCACCCATAGGGGAATGATTTTCCTCATTACTTCTGCCGTATAAAGATATTAAGGGGAGTACCGCTGAAATCCCAACGTTCGCGAATCTTGTTTTCCAGAAAACGACGGTATGGATCCTTCACGTATTGCGGCAAATTGGCATAGAACACAAAAGAGGGTATTTGCGTGTCCGGCAGTTGCATGCAATACTTGATCTTAATGTATTTGCCTTTGATGGAAGGGGGCGGATAGGCCTCGATCAAAGGCAGCATCTCTTCATTCAGCTTAGACGTAGGAACGCGTTTCTTCCGGTTCTGATAAACCTCCTTGGCCGTCTCAAGCACCTTAAAAATGCGTTGTTTCGTCAAGGCGGAAGCGAATATGATCGGAAAATCGTCGAACGGAGCCATGCGGTGGCGGATGGCGTATTCATATTCGTTCATGACCACCGTCGTCTTGTCCTCTACCAAATCCCATTTGTTGACCACCACAACCAAACTTTTGTTGTTCCGTTGTATTAATTGGAATATGTTCAAGTCCTGAGCTTCTATGCCGCGCTCCGCATCCAACATCAGGATGCAGACATCGGAGTTCTCAATGGCCCGGATGGAACGCATGACGGAATAATATTCCAAATCTTCCGTCACCTTGTTTTTACGGCGGATACCGGCCGTATCCACCAAATAGAAATCAAACCCGAACTTGGTATAACGGGTGTAAATGGAGTCCCGGGTGGTTCCGGCGATATCGGTCACGATGTTACGTTCTTCTCCGATAAACGCGTTGATCAGGCTGGACTTGCCTGCATTCGGTCGCCCGACAACGGCAAAACGGGGGATATTCTCATCCGTTTCGTCATCGGCAGTTTTAGGGAATTTTGAGACGATCAGGTCCAACAATTCCCCCGTGCCGCTTCCGGTTGCCGCCGAAATGCAATAGGGGTCGCCCAACCCCAAGGCGTAAAACTCTGCGGCACTGTATATCCATTCATTCGTATCGGCCTTGTTGGCTACAAGGACAACCGGCTTTTTGGTACGCCGCAAGATATTGGCCACGGCTTCGTCCAAATCCGTCAGACCGTTCCGGACATCCACCAAAAACAATATGACATCCGCTTCTTCCGTCGCCAACGTCACTTGCTTGCGGATTTCTTCCTCAAATATGTCATCCGAGTTCACCACCCAACCGCCGGTGTCTATCACGGAGAACTCACGTCCTGTCCAGTCCGACTTCCCATACTGGCGGTCGCGCGTCGTCCCGGCTTCATCACTGACAATCGCATGACGTGTCTGAGTCAAACGATTAAAAAGAGTAGACTTACCCACATTCGGGCGTCCGACTATTGCCACTATATTTCCCATAAATTATCGAATTTCGGCTTCACAGCCTGATTATTAATCTAAATTATACCCAAAGCTTTTCAAAGCCCGTTCCGAACTTCTCCAATCCTTATCCACCTTCACAAAGGTCTCCAGATAAATGCTTTTACCGAAGAATTTCTCCAAAGACTTCCGGGCTTCTGTGGAAACTTTCTTTAATGCCACTCCCCGATGGCCGATGATGATGCCTTTCTGAGAGTCGCGCTCCACATAGATAACGACATTGATATGAATGGATTTTGCCTCTTCCTTGAACTGTTCCACTACGACTTCCACAGAATACGGAATCTCTTTATCGTAATATAATAAAATCTTTTCACGGATAATTTCAGTTACGAAGAAACGGGCCGGTTTATCGGTCCACTGGTCCTTGCCGAAATATGGAGGGGAATCCGGCAAAAGTTCTTTGATGCGATTCAACACCGTGTCTATGTTGAACTTGCACAAAGCTGAAATAGGAATGATTTCGGCCTTGGGCAGGACGGCATGCCAAGCTTCCACCTTGGCGGTAAGTTCCTGCTGGTTGCTCACATCGATTTTATTGATAAGCAACAACACGGGAACATCCATCTTGGACACTTTCTCCAAGAAGTCGCCATTCTTATCGGGTGTCTCCACCATATCCGTCACGTACAACAGCACATCGGCGTCTTGCAAAGCTGATTCCGAGAAATTCAACATAGACTCTTGCAACTTGTAATTAGGCTTCAAGACCCCGGGGGTGTCGGAAAAACAAATCTGCATGTCTTCCGTATTCAAAATCCCCATGATACGGTGACGCGTGGTCTGCGCCTTAAAGGTCGCAATGGATATACGTTCCCCGACCAGGAGATTCATCAGCGTGGACTTTCCGACATTCGGATTACCTACAATATTCACAAAACCAGCTTTATGTGCCATAATTGCTCTGTTTTTTTCTTTGAATAAAAAAACGCATCTATAAACGGATGCGTTCTTTTTTATGATGTCTTTTTGAAGGATTCTCTTTTATCCCTTATTTACTTACCTGCTCCGTCGTAGCCCCATTTCATATAAGCGGCTCCCCATGTGAATCCGGCGCCGAAAGCGGTAAAAATCAGATTGTCTCCCTTCTTCAACTGTTGTTCGTAGTCCCACAAGGCCAAGGGCAAAGTGGCTGCACTTGTATTGCCGTAACGTTGGATGTTGAGCATCACTTTTTCCATCGGCAACTCCAAACGGTGTGCTACTGCCTCGATAATGCGTACATTAGCCTGATGAGGAATGACCCAAGCGATATTGTCCTTGGTCAATCCGTTACGTTCGGCCACCAAAGCTGAAGCGTCGCTCATATTGGTCACGGCAAACTTAAACACCGTACGTCCTTCCTGATGGAGATAATGCAAGCGGTGGTCTATGGTAAAATACGAAGGAGGGCAAGCGGAACCGCCCGCTTTCATGCACAAGAACGGCAACCCTTTGCCATCCGTACGCAAATAGGCGTCCTTCCAACCCAAGTCTTCCGTAGTAGGCTCAACCAATACGGCAGCGGCTCCATCTCCAAAAATCGGACAAGTCGCACGGTCTGTATAATCGACCATTGAAGACATTTTGTCAGCACCGATAACAATAATCTTCTTATAACGCCCGCTTTCAATCAAAGCGGAAGCCGTATCCATAGCGAAAAGGAATCCGCTGCAGGCTGCCTGCAAGTCGTATGCAAAAGCATTCGTCAACCCCAACTTGCCAATAACAATAGAAGCCACAGAGGGGAAATGATAATCCGGAGTAGAAGTGGAAACAATCACGCAATCAATGTCTTCAGGATTTACTCCCGTTTTCTGCAATAACTGTTTTGCTGCCTTACGAGCCATATAGCTCGTACCCAAACCTTCTTCATTTAAAATACGCCTTTCCTTTACGCCGATACGAGTCATAATCCACTCATCGTTTGTATCAACCATTCGCGACAACTCGTCGTTGTTCAAGACATATTCCGGAACGTAACCGCCAATACCGGTGATTACCGCATTTATTTTTTCCATTCTTTATTCTGCTTTCTAAAAAAAGTAGCCGGAGAACAATAGTGCTCTCTGGCTATATCTCCCTCACTAATGATTAAACAGCAGCTTCTTTCACGATAGCCACCTTACCTCTGTAATAGCCACAAGTGGGGCAAACAGTGTGATAAATGTGGAATGCGCCGCAATTCGGGCAAACTGCCAACGTAGGCGCTACGGCCTTATCATGAGTTCTTCTCTTACGGGTTCTCGTTTTTGACTGTCTTCTTTTAGGATGTGCCATTTTCTTAAGTATTTAATTATTATCCAATATTTTTTTTAATTTATTCCAACGCGGATCTATCGGTTTGTCACTTTCTTCATCCGCGCTCTTCTCTTCCTCGGAACCATCTGGTTTCTCAGACGAAGTCACCAAATGTGCCGCCAATGCCTCCATCATTTCCACATTGCAATGTCCAGGTTCATGCACGTGTGTGAGCGGAACTTCCAGCACAATAAATTCGTAAATAATCCATGCGACATTCAATATGGCATCTTCGTATGGCAGTATCATCATATCCCCTTCGTCCGCATACTCATCCCCTAACTTTACGGTAAGCATACGTTCCGTCTCTATCTCCACGTCCATATCGTCAAGACACCGATCGCACGGCACATGTACCGTTCCTTTAATATGAAAGGTAAAAACATAAGCTCCCCCGCTTTCTCTTATCTTCAGGTCTGCGTCTGCCTTACCGCTCTTCACTAAAGTCCCTTCCACAGCTTCAAAGAATGCATCATCCAATGCAAACTGATATTCAGCGACATCAGTCCGCATGTTCTTCAAATCAATCTTATAACTGTCAAGTACATCCATTTGGGCTGCAAATTTACAAAAAATAAGCGATGGCGCACAATAAAAAGCACAAAAAACGTTCTTTTTAATACTTTTTCAACTCCACCCTAAAGGTTGTCCCCACACCGATTTCCGAACGTTTCACAAAAATACGTCCTTTGTGATATTCTTCCACTATGCGTTTGGCTAAGGACAAGCCCAGCCCCCAACCTCTTTTCTTGGTTGTAAAACCGGGACTGAAGACCGTCTGGAAATGATTTTTCGAGATACCTTTACCGGTATCCGTAACTTCAACAACCACTTTCCCCGCGTCTTCAAAAGCTGTTACCGTGATACATCCTTGTCCTCCCATCGCATCTATCGCATTCTTACAAAGATTCTCTATCACCCACTCGAAAAGCGGAGCACACATATAAGCCTTCAACGGATATTCCGGCAACAGGCAACGGATAGACACTTTATTGGATGTACGGCGGGAGATATAATCTATCACGTGTTCAAGCACTGTGGCTAACAATTCCTCACGGGGTTCCGGCAAAGAGCCGATTTTAGAAAAACGTTCGGCTATCATCTCCAATCGTTTCACATCTTTGTCCATCTCCGGGATAAGCTCATCATGGGGATAAGTCTCTTTTAAAATCTCAACCCATGCCATCAACGAAGAAATCGGGGTACCTAACTGATGGGCTGTCTCTTTGGACAAACCCACCCAGACTTTATTCTGCTCTGCCTTTTTGGAACTCAACAAAGCGAAAATAGCCACTACGACAAAAATAAGAACTACGCCCAATTGTATATAAGGATAGGAAGACAGCCGTTTCAACATAATGGAATCGTCATAACAGATTTCCATAAAATCACCATCAGCACCTTGAGAAGCACCTTCATTCAGATAAATACGAATCACCCGGCCTCCTTGCCGCATGTCTTCCGCCATTTGCTTTACCTCTCTCGTACTGTCGGCTGCATTACTTGCTTTCAATGACAAATTCCGATAGCTATGTATTTCTCCTGATTTATATTGCACGATGACCGGAATGGTATTATTTCCATTCAAAACTTTCAAAACCAAGGTGACATCGGTGTTTTCATCCGCATTGTTCAGCGTTCGCATGGCTTCTGCCCATACTTCCATGTTTTGGTGTTCACCCAAAGCCAAATCACGTACTAAATAGTTGGATATAATGAGAGACCCCACGGCTATCACGATGGCCATGACTACTAACAAAAACTTAACCTGCCTTATCCGGTCATACCACTGCATAACATTTAACTTCTTATACTCCTTTCCCAAAAAACGGGCAATCCTCTTTTTTATTGCATCATTGACGCTATTCTATCATCGAAAAAGCGGATGCGCCGCTACTCGACACATCCGCTCGTTTATCCCCAAAAATGTTCAAACCGGGGAGGCTACTTGATTAAGACACCTTTTCCGTTGATGATATAAAGTCCTTTCTTCAACGTTTTGAGAGCCTCTCGATCCGCAGCCTTCTTCACCAGCAGACCGCTTACGGTATAGACATCCACCCTCTGTCTTTTGGCAAGGATCGCATCAATACTCTGTCCCTCTACAACAGTGAAGTCATATCGCAGTTCCGGAGCATTGTCGAGAACATTGTTACCCCAGCTATCCGAAGCCTGTTGTATCTTCATAGCCGGTACAACCAAAGTATATGAACCTTTGGCGGTAACTTCTTCTGTCAGTTCTATCTTGATTTCATTGTATTCGTCTCCCATATCCAAAGTGGCACTTACCTTTTCCTGCGTATCTTTATTGATAAGGTAAGCTTCTTCTTGAGAGTCTACATTGGTCACGGCAAAGGTCTCTTTCTGGAATTGCAATACGAAACTCTTCAAAGAGGTTACCTCGCCTTCTGCCGGAGTAATACCCGTAGGCTGGTAGTTGGTAGTCTCAACCTTTTTACCCGTGACTCTATAAGTCAAGTTTACAGACACATTCCAATCCCCCTGAGCATTCAAAACTACCTTCTCCGGCACGACAAGCGTGTACATGCCTGCATCTGCGACCTCTCTTTCCAGCGTAATCAGGATTTGGTTTTCCTGCCCTTCACCTTCTACGGCCGAAACAGTAGCGGAAATCTGTCCGGACAACCGACTCATCAAATACACAGCCGGAGCATCTTCTGACGTATTAATCGTAACGGGTTGGTCGAATGCCAACGTGAAAGTAGATACCGTTTCAACTTCATCCTCGGAAGCCGGTTCTACACCGATTACTTCAATGACAGGACCTGCCTGATGTTCTACGATTGTATATTCGTAACGCACTTCTTTATTCTGCGGACCGGAAAGAACAAAACCCTCCCAATCCTCTTTATTATCCGGACAGCTATACAAACCTTGCGGAATAACCAACTCATAAGTTCCAGAAGCTTTAATAGGTTCCCACTTTTCAGTTGCAAACATCAGCATGATTGTGTTATAGCCTTCACCATAATCAACACCTAATACTTCAATCTTTTCCTTTGTCTCTTTGTTCAACAAATAGGGCATTTCACAATTCAATGTTTCTATATATCCCTCATCATCATACTGTGCATTAATCACTGCATATTGTCCGGAAGCTGTGATTTCGATATAACCGATTTCATCCAAGCCCTCGCTTTCCGGAGCCGGAGCGAGAGCTGCCGGAACTTCTGTATGAACAGCCTTACCAGTGTATTCCAAACGGAAGTTATCGGCCTTGAACCAATTTGAGGAAGCTACCTTAACGAATAATTCACCATTAACAACTTCCACACCGTCTACCGAAACATCCACGCCCGTAGCCTTATCTATTGCAGCGACATTGGCCGTTTTCACACCGGCAGTCAAAGTTAGTGTCGTACCTGCATCAGCAGCAACCAACGCAGTCAGTTTATACACACCATCACGCAGGCCGGTTACCGTCTGCTGTACATGCATATTACTTGTTCCCCATGTATTGAACACGTAATCACCATGCGCATTGGTGATATTATAAGTTCCATTTGAATTTTCCTTCACGCCGGTATCCCCACCGTTGGCAGCGGTCCAAGGTGACAACTCTCCCGTTTCAAACGAAGGATTCTCAATCATGAAAGTATAGTCGAAAGTCTTGCCATTACCAGGGTAAGCCACCAACACGAAAGTCTTGGTAGCTTCTGCCAATTCTGTGCCGATAACCTGAATGGTTTCCAAAGTCACAGCTTCTTCCAAATCGGTATTCGCTTTGGTATATGCGGCGGTGTAGTTCGTTTTGTCTTCAGGGTTATCCACAGTGGCATACATAGCAGACATCATGGCATCTTTGATTTGCTGACCAACTTTGGCATACGCCTCCGTGATTTCAGACAAAGAATTAGTCATGGCTATCACCTTGCTACAAGCATCAGTCAACGCGATGGCATCATCGTCTACGGTCCCGGTTGACGCCATAAGCTCTTCTACTTTTGCTTTCATGGCCTTACCAATCTTCCTATCAGCCACTGCGACATCAAAGGCAGCCTGCAAAGCCGTACGTGCCTCTTCAAGAGAAACCTTCAATTTATCAATGCCCAACAAGCCGATATACGACAACTTGATATTTGTTATTCCAATCCAATCAGCCTTCTCTATCATTTCCAAGCCAAAAGTCAACGAACCATCAGTAACTTCAATGTTTTCCAATACCGGATTGGTATAAAGACCACCGGCATTCTGCAAAGCCACGGTTTGACCGTTTGCTGTGAAATTCACAGTAGCACCGTCATTCTTGAATGCATAAGCAGAAAGCTTATAGATTCCTGTCGGCAAATTATTCTTAGTATATATCAATGTTCCGGTAAATACCGCACCATTATTCCATGCTTCAATATAGCCCGGCTTAATCAAGCCTAATGCCTCATTATTTTTATTGGAAGCACCATTATACTGATAGTTCTTATTAAAACCGGTAAACTCATTCACCCAGCCGTTCGTACTGTTGCCAATACCCTCAATAAAGATTGTGTAATCAAAAAATTCGCCTTGATTAGGAACAGCATTCAAAATATATTCAATGTATGCATTTTCGCAAACTGTCTTTACTCCAGCAAAATCCTCAGGAGTAACAGCAGACTCCAGACCGGAAGCCTTCAAAGCCTCTTTGAATGCATCTGTGACACCAGCCCTTTTCTCTGTGGAGATAGAAATTAAGTTTTCGCAGGAAACCAAATATTCTTCGATTTCCTTGAGCTTAGGCAGCACTTCCTCCACTTCGGTTTTGGTAGTTCTCATCATGGATATGGCAGAATTCAACTCTTCATCAGAACCTACCATATTTTCTGTTTCAGTCAAGGTTGCATTCACCTTTTCCATCAAGCCTGCATTCAAGCCTTCAGTTTGCAAACTTTTCAAAGATTCACGAACTAACTTATACTCATCTAATATTGTCATCTCACGATACAGTTTCATCTCACCTATCAACATCCACGACTGCTGCAAATCGAAGGTACAGTCAAAACCCACCGTTATGGTTTTATCTTCGGAAAGAGTAAACTCCAATGTGCTCTGATAAAGATTCTTATTATAGAACGCATCTGCTGCCTGAGGAAAATTATCGGGATAGGGATCCAAACCGGAAACACTACCCAAAGTAGGAATTACAGCACTTTCTTCTCCTGCAATCATTTTGCCAAGAGATTTTGACGGTTCCACATCGAACTTTAATCCCTGACGGAAAAAAGCATACCCCGTCATACGATACTTACCAGCCGGCAGAGTTATGTCCTGCTTGGCACTACCAACCGTACTTTCCAAAGCTCCCCAACCGGCATAAAAGCCATACACATTATACCCCTGTGAAGGCCCGTTATCGGTACAACCCACTAAAGTCCAGTCTGTCTGCTGGTCTTTGTCAATGCTCATAGCGGCATTCTTGATATAGTCGGACGTGATGTCTTTCCATTCACTCTGCGCCCAACCAACCACAGCGAATAAAACCGCTGTTAAACTTAGTAAAATCCTTTTCATTGTTTTAAGAATTAGGTTAACTAATAAAATTATTCACTCTCAATCCCTCTAAAAAGAGGAATAATGTGCAAATATAACAATAATAACAAAAGAATCAAAAAAAGAATAGAAGAAATTCGTTTTTTAATTTAACGTGAGTTCGATATAATTCAAAACAAATTTAGCTTCCTGTCCTTGATAAACCTCACATCAATTGCAGACTTCTACCGTATTAAAGTTATATCTTTGACTCCCAAAAAGATGTGATTGCTTACGATATCCTTTTGGCTTTAGACCGTTTAATCCTTCCTACAGATTTGCTGGCTTGTTTTGATATTGTAAAAATAGAGAATGGCTCAGAAACGATGACGATTTATTTGGACGAGCAGAACCTTCCTCCTTTGTCTTCTTCAACCTTAGCCCATTCTTTGGAATCCAAAGGCTTTCTTCCCGCAATAGAGATTCGGGATTTTCCAATCCGTGACAATAAAGTGACCTTATATGTCCGGCGCCGCAAATGGATTGACAGGACTACCCATCAAATCATTTGCAACACCCTTGAACTTACCGCCAACGGAACGAGACATTCCAAAGAATTCGCGTCTTTTTTAAAAGGATTGCTTTGGAGAAATGCCCGATTACGGCTCGCTCTCTTGAACGCTATTATCACATTGACGGCAATCAGTTTGAACGGTAGTACAAAGAACATTTAAATGACTACCGCACGTGGAGTCAATTGTCCCACGCCGAAGAGCGGCTGTTGTTCCCGGAGAATCGGGAACCGTATTTGAGTATTGACAGAACACCCATTTCCAACGGGGAGTTATACACTATTATCATTAATCGGGAGGCACATGGTGGCAAAAGATCCATTGTGGCTATTGTCAAAGAGACTAAGACTATGTCATCACTGTTGTGGGACAAATCCCCGAGGAAGAACTTCAGAAGGTCCAAAAGGTAACCTGACCTGTCGAACAGCATGCGTAAAATTGCCCGCAGGTGCTTTACGTCAGCCGTCCGAGTCATAGACCGCTTTCAACACCGTGCAGGAAATAAGAATCGGACATCGCCGGGAAGCCATACAGGAAGAAACTGATGCCAAACAGGAAGTAAAAGGGTTGAAAAGGAAATACATACCTTATACTTTTGAGAATGGTGATACACGCAAGGAATTATTGGCAAGAAGACGCCATCTGCTTTTTAAGTCTCTGAAAAGTGGAGTGAATCACAGAAAATCAGAGCCGAAAATATTATTCAAGAAATACTCCGTACATCAAAAGAGCATTATGTCCGGCTTTCGGGACGCTTCAACCCGCATGCAAACGAAAATCCCCCGTGCTGACGGAATTGCTCCCTTACCAAGGGACAAACGGCCTTGACGGATTACCGCCACGGCAAAAAGGAAACAAAAAGAGAGGATATCCCCGTCTTGACCGGAATATCCTCTCTTACCTGAAAAAAAGGCGGCTACCTACTCTCCCGCTTTGCAGGCAGTACCATCGGCGTGAGCGGGCTTAACTTCTCTGTTCGGAATGGGAAGAGGTGGGACACCGCTGCAATAGCCACCATAATATCTGACTCGGGAATACACGACACACAACATTATATAGGGAAGCGGCGTATCATACCCTTGACATCAAACCAACAAAACATAAAAAAACAAACCGGAATGTACATGAAAAAACACCCATGCGAAAAAAAGTACCGCGTACCAGACAAAAGCTTTCGGGCTATTAGTAGTGCTCGGCTTTGACGTCGCCGTCTTTACACCTGCACCCTATCCACGTCATCGTCTCTGACGACCCTCATAAAGGAAATCTAATCTTGTGGAAGGCTTCGCGCTTAGATGCTTTCAGCGCTTATCCATACCCGACGCGGATACCCGGCGGTGCACCTGGCGGCACAACCGGCAAACCGGAGGTCGGTCCAACACGGTCCTCTCGTACTAGTGTCAGAACCACGCAAATTTCCTGCGCCCACGATAGATAGAGACCGAACTGTCTCACGACGTTCTG
>ERZ779643.410-NODE-410-length-37003-cov-2.742638_pt1 | contig 37003 bp, 24 predicted proteins | sample MGYA00511564_ERZ779643 | MGnify/ENA primary metagenome ERZ779643 (study PRJEB29588, sample SAMEA2147114) | human gut metagenome | biome: human gut; feature: human-associated habitat; material: faeces | place: Denmark | collected 2008/2010 ...
GGCGGTTGTGGCTGTTACCGGCGACGGAACCAATGATGCTCCAGCTTTGAAAGCGGCACAAGTCGGATTGTCAATGGGTGATGGAACATCGGTAGCCAAGGAAGCCAGTGATATCACGATCTTGGATAATTCATTCGGAAGTATTACCCGCGCGGTGATGTGGGGCCGTTCGTTGTACCGGAACATCCAGCGTTTCCTTTTGTTCCAGCTGACCATCAATGTGGCTGCCTGCTTGATCGTGTTGTTGGGTTCATTGATTGGAACAGAGTCTCCGCTGACTATTACGCAGATGCTTTGGGTGAATCTGATCATGGATACCTTTGCTGCCGGAGCTTTGGCTTCATTACCGCCGAACGAAAAGGTGATGAAAGACAAGCCTCGTAAGAGCGGAAAAGACGGAGATTTCATTATTACGCGCCCGATGGCTTACCGGATTTTCGGTGTAGGTGCTATATTCGTCGTTATCTTGATGGGCTTGCTGTTGCATTTCCATGCTTCCGAAGGATTGTCGCCGCGTGACTTGTCGTGGTTCTTCACCTTCTTTGTGATGCTGCAGTTCTGGAACATGTTTAATGCGAAAGCCTTTATGGAAGGTGGTTCTGCTTTTGCTCATTTAGGCGAATGCAAGAGTTTCCTGTTTGTGGCCTTGTTGATTCTGGTCGGACAATACCTGATTGTGACATTTGGCGGACAGATGTTCAACGTCGTTCCTTTGTCGTGGTCAGACTGGGGAATAATCATCGGTTCGTCATCGCTGGTTCTTTGGGTCGGCGAGATTGCCCGGTTGTTCGGCAAGAAATCATAAAGCGTTTAGCGTAATATTAAAAAGGAATGCGTAAGTTTGCATTCCTGAAAATATAAATTAAAGTTATGCCTTGTATTTTACATATTGAGACGTCAACCGATGTCTGTTCTGCTGCTTTGTCGAACGATGGAGTTGTCATTGAGGAAAAGGTTTCCTACGAAGGTCATTCACATGCCACTTTACTGGGTTTGTATGTGGCCGATTGCCTGAAGCGGGCGAAGGAAAGCGGTTTATCATTAGATGCCGTAGCCGTAAGTGCCGGTCCGGGTTCTTATACGGGATTGCGAATTGGAGTTTCGATGGCGAAAGGAATTTGCTTTGGCTTGGGCATTCGTCTGATAAGTGTTCCGACTTTGGAACTGCTGGCTTCTACCGTGATCCGGAATCATCCTGAGAAAGATGCTTTATACTGTGCGATGCTGGATGCACGGCGGATGGAAGTATATGCCGCCATTTATAATCAGGCTCGGGAACAGGTTCGTGAAGCAAAAGCGGATATTGTCACTGCCGAGACGTATGCTTCCTATCTGAATGAAGGGAAAGTATGTTTCTTCGGTAATGGTTCAGAGAAATGCAAATCGGTGATAGATCATCCGAATGCCGTCTTTATTCCGGATGTGCATCCGGTAGCTGCAGAAATGGTTTCGCTGGCAGAAGAACGATATGCCAAAGGCCAGTTTGAAGACGTAGCCTACTTCGAACCTTTCTACCTGAAAGAATTCCAGGCTACGATAGCCAAGAATAAAGTATTAGGCGAAGTACTGCATCCGCATAAATAATAAGCGGATATGAAGAAGATACGAGTCCGCTGGATTATACAGGCTGTTTGTCTGGTGTTGGTCTGGTGCCTGAAACTCTTCCCGAACGGAGGAGAATGGTATGCAACCACCATTTACCCTGTATGCTCCGGCGGACTCGCTTGTTTTTCTTCGTGGTTCCCTTTTTCTCTCAATGATTGGTTTATTTATGGGAGTTTAGCCGGTATCTTGTTGTATCTGATTTATGCTATCTGGCGGAAACGTCGGGTAAAACAGGCGCTGGTTCATGTCGCAGCCTATCTGGTGTGGGTGTATATTTGGTTTTATGCGGCGTGGGGACTCAATTATTACCGCAGCGATTTTTACCAGCGGACCCAGTTAGAACGTCCAGTCTATTCAGCCGGATTGTTTGAACATTTCTTGCAGGTATATACCGATTCTTTGAATGCCGCCTATTGCCCTGTCGATACAGTGGAAAAAGACAAGGTTGAGGCTGTGCTGAAAGCGGGTTATGCTGCTTTGGATAAGAAATACGGGCTGATTAATCCGCCTGATGATTTGCGTCCGAAACCTATGTTGTTCCCGTCGCTGATGAGTGGAGTAGGCGTGATGGGCTATATTGGTCCGTTCTTCGTCGAATGTCATGTGAGTAAAGACCTGCTTCCGGTTCAGTATGCGTCGACCTGTGCACACGAGATGGCGCATGTATTGGGCGTTTCCAGCGAAGCCGAAGCCAATTATTACAGTTACCTGATTTGTACGACATCATCCGTCCAGGAGATTCGTTTCTCCGGTTATTTTTCCTTGCTGCCTTACGTTCTTTCCAATGCATATCAGGTCTTGCCGGAATCCGATTTCAAAGCCTGGCAAGGAACACTTCGTCCTGAAATCATCGCCTTATACCGGGAAAAGGCTGATCATTGGCGGGCACTTTATAATCCCTTTTTAGGGGAAATTCAGGACAAGATGTATAACTGGTACCTGAAAGGAAACCGGATTTCTTCTGGTACCGCCAATTATTCCGAAGTGATCAGCTTGATTCTGGCGGCTCAGTCTGCTTCCTTCTAAAACCTGCTGGCTGGTATGGAAACTATAAGTAACGAGAATCAAAAATGATTCCCGGGAGTTTCATTTCTGATCCTCGTTGGTTTTGTCGGAAAAGCCGGCGTGTTTTGTCAAAAAGCCGGCGCAAATTCATCAAAAGCCGGCGTAAATTTGTTCATTTCCTATAGGCTTTTTATTCACTTTCCTACATTTTCTATAAATCTAAAGAAATCAAGTATTTATGGATAAGTATAGGAACGGCGTACGAATCCAGCTCTTCCCAGGATATCTGTTGGTAGTTCGATGAGAGATCGCCTGTATGCTCTACTTCGATTTGATAGAATGTCGCATAAAGAGTCTGATGAGACAGGACATGCTTACGTACCGGACTAATGGCCTGTACGGTTATGTTCCCGCATCCGTGAAACAGCTTTTTCCATTCTTCCTGCTGAGACAGCTCTTCCCATCCGCAAGGCTGTTCGGTTTCGATCAGCGGAAACTGATATAAGCCTTTCCATATATCTTCCTCTTGCCTTTTCTGAATCCAGGTAGTTCCCTTATATATAATATATAAATAATGAAAATAGCGGTTGCGTGTTTTGGTCTTTCCTTGCTTTTTAGGAAACGAAGATACGTTCTGTTGCAGGTAAGCCATACACATATCATTGAGCGGACAAGCCGAACAATCCGGATTTTGCGGAACACACTGCAGGGCGCCCAGCTCCATAATTGCCTGATTATGCATACCTGCTTCCTTATGGGAAAGCAAGGCAGAAGCCAGTTCTGCAAATTCTTTCTTGCCTTGGGTGCTGTCGATTGGTGTTTCTATGGCGAAAAGGCGAGACAATACTCGGTAAACATTTCCGTCGACAACAGCGTAGGGTTGATTCCAGGCAAACGATACGATGGCGGCGGCCGTATAGTCGCCGATGCCTTTCAAGGATTTTACTTCCGAATAGTCGGTCGGAAACTTCCCGCCGAATTGCTGCATGATCGTCTTCGCTGCCGTATGCAAATTCCTTGCCCGGCTGTAATAGCCTAATCCTTGCCAGTATTTCAGGACTTCATCTTCCGATGCTTTAGCCAATGCTTGTACATCTGGAAAACGGGCAATAAAACGGTTGAAATAATCCAGTCCCTGAGCAACACGGGTTTGTTGCAGAATGATTTCAGAAATCCAGATAATATAAGGATCGGTTGTTTCCCGCCAGGGAAGTATACGACGATTTATCTGATACCAATGAATCAGTCTTTCACTGATTAAGGGATTGTGATCGGTTATGTTCAGCATGAATGTCTTTTTCTATATAAATTACATAAGTGATTGACATGTGCAAACATACGGATATAATCAGGAATAAGCAGAAATATTTTTCCTAAAAAATGCGATAGAATTACTTTTTCACTTCAAGAAAAAGCTATATATTTGCATTCCAAAAAATTATAAGGTCCAATTAATTAAATAAATTATAAGACATGACGAAAGCAGATATTGTTAGCGAGATTTCAAAAAGTACTGGTATTGATAAACAGACAGTATTGGCAAGCGTTGAATCATTCATGGAAATAGTTAAAGGTTCTTTGGCTAAGAATGAGAACGTTTATTTGAGAGGTTTCGGTAGTTTTATTGTGAAGAAGAGAGCGCAGAAAACTGCTCGTAATATTTCAAAGAATACAACAATTATTATTCCAGAACACAATATTCCTTCATTCAAGCCCGCGAAAACGTTTTTGAACGAAGTAAAATAAATAACATTATACGTTTAATCTTTTAAATTTTTAAAGCGATGCCAAGCGGAAAGAAAAGAAAAAGACATAAAATGTCTACTCACAAGCGTAAAAAAAGACTGAAGAAGAACAGACATAAGAAGAAGTAAGTCTTTTTTGTGTCAAAAGAACAAACTTAATAAGAGACCTTTTAAGTTTGTTCTTTGCTTATTTTATAAGGTCTCCATTCTTAAATTAAACCTGTAGTGATTAGTGAATTAGTTGTAAATGTTGAACCCCAGGAAATGTCGATCGCTGTTCTGGAAGATAAAAACCTGGTCGAGCTTCAGAAAGAAGCCCGGAACCTTCAGTTTGCAGTGGGCGATATTTATTTAGGCAAGGTGAAAAAGCTGATGCCGGGGTTGAATGCTGCTTTCATTGATGTAGGGTATAAAAAGGATGCATTTCTTCATTATCAGGATTTAGGGTCGAACTTCAATATGCAGCAAAAGTATTTGAAGCAGGTTTTGGCAGATCCCAAAAAGGCTGTTTCGATATCGAAGTTGCAGAATGAACCGGAAATAGAAAAAGACGGAAGCATAGGTGATGTCTTGAAGATCGGACAGGAAGTATTGGTGCAGATCGCCAAGGAACCTATTTCGACAAAAGGCCCACGCTTAGCTTCTGAATTATCGTTTGCCGGCAGATATATTGTTCTGATTCCTTTCGGCGATAAAGTATCGGTTTCTTCCAAGATCAAAACCGCTGAAGAACGGGCTCGGTTACGTCAGTTAATCCAGAGTATTAAGCCGAAGAATTTTACAGTCATTGTCCGTACTTCTGCTGAAGGACGACGGGTGGCTGAACTCGATCATGAGCTTAGGACATTAGTAAAGAGATGGGAAGAGAGTATTGCCAAGCTTTCAAAAGACAAGATTCCTTCTTTAATCTACGAAGAAACGGGCCGGGCTGTGGCCTTGTTGCGCGATATATATAATCCGTCATTCCAGAACATTTATGTGAACGATCCGGATGTTTATAATAGCATACGGGCTTATGTCAGTCTGATTGCACCCGGAAGCGAGAACATCGTACAGTTATATACCGGCGGATTACCTATCTTCGATAATTTTGCCATTACTAAGCAGATTAAATCTTTATTTGGACGTACAGTTACGTATAAAAGCGGAGCATATCTGGTGATTGACCATACAGAAGCCATGCACGTCATTGATGTGAACAGTGGTAATCGGGCAAAAAGCAGTGACGACCAGGAACAGACTGCCATGGAAGTAAATCTGGCAGCTGCCGATGAGATTGCCCGTCAGTTACGCCTGCGCGATATGGGAGGTATTATCGTAGTCGATTTTATTGATATCCATGATAATGCAAACAAGCAGAAACTTTTTGAACACATGACGAAGGCTATGGCCAGCGACAGGGCAAAACACAATATTTTGCCGTTAAGTAAATTCTGTTTGATGCAGATCACCCGTCAGCGTGTTCGCCCGGCAATGGATGTAGAAACCTCTGAAACATGTCCCGCCTGTTTTGGCACTGGTACCGTGAAATCCTCTATTTTGTTTACGGATAGTCTGGAAGGGAAAATTGATTGCCTCGTAAACAAACATCATTTGAAGAAATTCACCCTGCATATCCATCCTTATGTAGCAGCTTATGTCAATAAAGGGCTGTTCCCTTTAAGCTGGCAGTGGAAGATGAAATATACGCACGGACTAAAGATTGTCCCAAACCAAAGTCTTGCATTCTTGGAATATAAGTTTTTCGATGAAAATAACAATGAATTGGATATGAAAGAAGCGCAGGAAGTCAAAGTCTGATCGTTTCTTTTATTGTACGAAATAAACGCCGGTAAGTCCTCGTTGCAGGATTTATCGGCGTTTTACTTTTTTGTAATAATTTTAATGGATATTTTTATCCGTAAAAAGAAATCATTATATTTGCGGATAATTAACACAAATAAGAAGAGTAAATGCTTTTGGACTACACATATTATGGATTAACTATTTTTACCACTAAAAATTTGGCGGTTTGGGATAATTGTGTAGCAAGCAAGCAAGCAAGCAAGCAAGCAAGCAAGCAAGCAAGCAAGCATATTAGTCTATAATAAAATTTTTTCGAGCGAAAGGGCGGCTGCTATTGTTGCCATGGGATTTATCCCGTGCAAACAATAGCAGCCGCCCTTTCGCTTTTTTATTCACTTAATATTCAACCATTATGAGTAATGTTTTGAAAGGTTGGTTGGCAGACAATGCCGTGACTACCGACAATAAGGATGATAAAATCCTGGTACTGGAATCTGCGGGGAATCTGACGGAAAAGGAAATTATGGAACGGATGATGAAAGAAATCACAGGTTTGAAAGAAGAAACCCTCAGCCACGCTGTAACCCTTTACAACCGTATTATTATGGAAAGCCTGTTGAATGGCTATACGGTTAATACCGGATTATTTTATGCTTCTCCTTCTTTTCAAGGAGTTATTGATGGAGGTGTTTGGAATAAAGACAAGAACAGTATCCGTGTGAATTTCCAGCAAGGTAAGACGTTACGTGAAGAAATTGCCAAAACAAAGGTAGATATCCTCGGTGAAAAGGCGGATATCATGTATGTGCTGGAAGTGGAAGACAAGAAAACGGGCTTAAAAGATGGTACTGTCTCTCCGGGTTTTGGTGTCATTATCCGTGGGCGGAACTTGAAGATTGCAGGCTCCGATGAATCGGTGGGTATTTATCTCATTAACGACCAATCTTCTGAAGAGAAGTTGCCGGATTACCAGATCATCCGAAACATGCCGTCCGAATTGACCATCCAAATCCCAACCGGTTTGCTGACGGGTACTTATACCTTGCGTATCACGACGCAGTACAACAAAAGCGCAGCCGGTTTGAAAGAGCCACGCAGCGTGGAAGTCTTGGTCGACTTGGTGTGATCATCCCTTAGAAAGGGTTTCTAAAGCTCTTTAGAAGCCCTTTCTAAAGAGCTTTAGAAGACCCTTCAAACGTCCTTTAGAAACCCTTTCTAACGGGCGTTTGACTTGGGTAGAAAAGAAATATTATAAATAAAGAACGTAGTTATGTGGTGAGGTTGATCGGAGAGTTTTATTGTTGTATTCCTTTTCGTATTTATTGAGTAAAACAAATAACTTATTTATAATTACTAATTTATATGAGTATGAAACATTGTTTACTAAAACTAATGACAGTGGTCGTTTGCCTCTTCTGTATGGGAGTATGGCAATCGGCTGGAAGGAATCCTATTCCAACGGGATTCCCAGACAGTACTTTTCCAGTACCTGAAGGGGATGAACCGTTAAAAATGGATAAACCGGATTCCATAATGTATAAGCCTGTTTATGAAGGAGGGAATTCTTCCGGATATATTCATGCTTATGTTTATCCGTTTACAGAAAATTTGTATGTCCGGTTTCAATTATCGGAAGATACAAATCCTGACGGTTTTACATATACAGTATGGAATTCTGATACTCAATCGGATGAACCAATTTCTTTGGATAAGGACAAGGGCTTTTGGTATCCTCAGGCTTCGATTGATCAAGACAATGGGAATGTAAGTATGCATGTGGAGACTCGAACTCCCGGTACTTTGGGCTATTCTTTGCGTGTGTACCCTTCACAACAGGTAGAGGGCGAGCCGCTGATTTCTGCCGAAAATCGATACATTTATTTTTTGAATGAGGATCAATTTCCTCGGTTTAGTTGTCCAATTAACCGGTTGTCAGGGGAGGTGAACCAAGAGATCCCATTTACTTTGGAAGTCAAGCCCGGATTTATGTTAAACCAAGAGGCTAAAATTGAGATTAACGTTTGGACGGATGAGGGAGAAATTTATGATCCGAATCATGTAGTGATCAGTGGGAATAATATACAGAAGGATCCTTATAGTACTTCTTATATTTGTTCTTTGTCCTCTTTGGAGTCGACGAATTATACATTTCAAGTACGTGCGGACCAAGAGTTTGCCGGTTGGTTGGATTGTCGCTTGTTGGATAAAGATGGAAATTTTTTGAACAATTATAGTAACATTAGTGTTGTTATCCCAATACATTATTCGGAAGAGGACATAACTGCACTGAAAAAGATGGCAGACGATAATCCGCTTAGTACTGACTTACGTCGCTTTATAGACAATGAATATTACTTGAAAGATTTCTCGTATGAGGATGGATACAATGTAGGGGTAATGTGGAGTAAAGAGCTTCTAAGCCGAGTAGAAAGATTAGAAATTAATGATAACGAAAAACGGATAGATAACCTGAGTAGTATAACATCTCTGACCGCTCTCAAAGAAATAAATATCAATGGGACGAATGTATCATCACTAAATTTCTCATCATTTACAAATCTTCGAGGAATTTATCTTTGGGATACTCCTCTCTTTTGGGATGATGTGATTTTGCCCCTTTCTCCCATGGACGATTTAAGGTTGTCAGGAAACACATGTATCTCCATCGGTACTCCGCTTGATGATTACAGTTCAGTGGCAGCGAATGGAACAGAAATTGATTTGTCGGAATTTGCAGTCGTGGATGGACAAAATTCCACGTATCAATGGTACCAGGAAGTAGAATTTTCCGAGCCGATAAAAGTGGAGATGCAGACTGTCGGAGGAGAAATGGGTAAGTTCTTATTGCAAGGTACTCCGGGAGTATGTTATTATTGCGAAATCAAGAATCCGCTTTATGATGATTGGGCGATTGTAACTTCACGGTGCAAGATAACCCGCAATTCCGATCAATATGCACAAGCCGATATAGACGGATTAAAGAAGTTGGCGGAAGCCAACTCTCAAGTACCCCAATTACAAGAATTTGTAGATAGTAAAGGATGGGAACTCGAAAATTGGGAGTCCGGACAGGATGTTATTCGTACTGAATGGAGCAGTGGCGAAACAGCCCGCTTGATACATCTTTTTATTAGACTGGATTGGAGCGAAAAACCGGATAGTATCTCTTCCTTAGATTTAAGTGCCTTTACTGAACTGAAGTATTTCGAGTGTGAACGGTTTATGAATATCACTGAGTTGGATTTGTCGAAGAATACGAAATTAGAGGAGTTGTACCTCTACAGCCGTAACTTGAAGGAAATTGACTTGTCTCCTTGCCCCAACTTGAAACGATTCAGGTTTGGAACGTTAAGTAGTGGTGAATATGGACCGGAAGAATATCAACGAACTTCATTAAGCAAATTGGAAATCAGTCAATGTACCCAGTTGGAAGACCTTTATTTGGAACAGGCACATATCACTTCATTGGATTTAGCTCCGTTTCAAAATCTTCGTCAGTTGCACATCGAGTATTGTCCGGATTTAGCAGTAACGAATTTTGTTCAAGCACGCCGGTTATATTCTTTGGAATTACCGAATACCACTCAATTCCAGGATTTGATTAATAACTTGCCATCGAACGTGACAAGATTGTTATTGCAAGATACGCAATATACTTTGCCACCTGTGGATAAAATGGCCAATTTGATAGATTTAGGTTTACCTGAATATATGGAAAGCATAGATTTGCAGGATCTTCCTAATTTACAAACTTTGGATATGGGTTTTAGACGCGGAAAATTGAGATACTCGAAAGTAGAGAATTATCGATCTACTATTTGGTATAATGGTGAGACATATATTGAGTTGAAATCTCCATCTCATCCCGATGAACCTAAGTGGTTTGAAAATGGGGATACGATTGATTTGTCTTCCGAAGCAATCATCAATGGGGTGGAAACAATCTTCCTTTGGATCAATGACAAATATAATACAGAAGAAAAGAATGCCTTAGTTCCCGTGGATGGAAAACCAGGTGTGTTTGTGTTGAACAGTCAGGAAGAAGAATATGGAAGTTATCATTGTAAATTGATGAATCCTCAATTTTGCGAGATAACAGATATTACATATCGTAAGGGTTGGCAAATAGAAACTAGTTATATTCATGTAGAAACCGGTCGAGAATCTGTGTTTGATCCAAGGGATGTGGATATTTTGGCTAGGATTGTGAGCGAATCAAGCAGCGAGGCGTTGAAAGAATGGTTTAGCAATGGTGACTGGCAAACCGGTTTAAATTCAGAACATGCCCGAGCTATGTGGAACGACGAAACACCACGGCGGTTGACCGAACTATATATATATATGTTGGGTGGCAATTTGTCTGGAACGATTGATTTGGAAGGTTTGGACAAACTGGAACAAGTGTCTTTGACCGGAAATCGGGTTGAGCAAGTGATATTGCCGTCTGAGACTGGAACATTGAAATCACTGATGCTGGGTGATAATCCGACGCTGACTTCACTGATCGTTTCTCCTTATACAAAGCTGGAACATTTGGATATCCGTAATACAGGCTTAACCGCTTGCGATGTCAGCAACAATGTGAACTTGAAGAGACTTTACTTGCAGGGAACCAACTTGCCAAGTGTGGAAACAAGTACGCCTGCCATCGCTCAGAATCTGACAGAATACGGGGCACCGGAAACAGTCGAGACAATTGATTTCAACAATTTCCCCGCACTTACCACTTTTATTCCGAACGGACGTATTACATTTAGTGATGTGCAGAATCCACGACAAATGGATCCGATTACGACATATATTCAGTATATGCCGCAAGGATCGGTGCGGAATGCCTATACTCCGTATGGAACTACATTAGATTACTCAGCCGAAGGAACGGTAGGTCAAATCTCTTCTACGATTGTTTGGAAAATGGCAGACCAAATGGAAGATGAGGGTACAACGATAGAGCATAGCGGTTTCACTTATACGATTTCAGATACGGATGAGCCGAACAAAGTCTTGAGTGCGAATATTGAAAATACGTTGTTCCCGGGTTGGACTATTCGATTCTATACCACAATTTATACATGCGACGGAGATGCCAATTTAGATAAGGTGGTGAATGTACAAGATATTCCGGCAACTGTCAGCTATATCTTGCAAGATACAGAGAACATTCCTGCTAACTTCGGTTGGGCAGAAGCCGATGTCAATTATGACGATCAGATTCAGGTAGCAGATGTAACAGGCATTGTTAATATAATTCAAGGCAAACCGTTAACACGTGCCACTCAGCTGAGAAGCGAGTATGCTTCTACTGTCTTGTTGGAATTGGACGACAATGGATTCCTGTCTATCACATCGCCTGTTTCCGTAGCTGGTCTGCAATTGGAATTTACTGGTGCGAAGGAAGAACTTCCGTTTATCGGAGAGGTTGCCAAATTCGTACAGGCAAGTACTTTGCGCGGTGATACGTTGCGTACATTGGGATATAGTATGGACGGCAAGGTTATATCTGCCAACAAGAAGACTGTGATTATGCAGCTTCCGGCAGGTGTCCGTTTGGAAAGTGCGTCGTTCTCTGACACAAAGGCAACTGCTTTACGTTCAGAAGGCGATATGTTACCAACCGGCAATGAAGCCATCCAGCCGATTACTCAGGTGACAAGTATTCTCAATTATCCGAATCCGTTCCGTGGAAGCACGATTTTCCGTTATACACTGAAAGAACCGGCATCAGTGGTTACGATCCAGATCTATTCGGCTACAGGTGCTTTGGTTCGTACGTTGAGCGGATTGCCGGGAGACGCCGGAGTAAACCAATATACAGCCTCTTTGTCATTGCCGAGCGGAACTTACATCTATCGTTTGTCTGTTTATGGCAATAACAATCAAACTATCAGTAAGTCAAACATTCTTATTAGTAAGTAAATTATGAACATACATCGAATAAAAAACAATTTATTTGCGTTCTTCCTGCTGTTTTTGACAGCAGGAACCGCGCAGGCGGTTCAGCTTGAGTTGGTCAAAGCAGATCTGTGCGTCGCCGGAGGGAAAGATACACTGGTATTCCAACTCAAGGATAATACTTTTGCGTTTACTTCTTTCCAATTGGATGTCACATTGCCGGACGGAATCTTGATGGACGGTAAACCATTCTTGGCGCAGGAAATGGTAGACGGTCATACATTGAGTTGGGAAAATCAACAGGGTAACGAATATCGAGGCGTAGTATATAGTCTGAGTAATAAAAACTTTAAAAGTACAACAGGAACCTTGTTGTCGATCCCCGTTCAATTGACTGCAGCATTTAAGAATGGAGAAGTCAAAGTGACGAAAGGTTTACTTGCCAATCAGAAATCGGGTAGTCAGTCAATCAGCGATTACACGGCAACGGTTTCCGCTTACGTCCAAAAACAATCTATCGTGGTGAATGTCTCCGGATTGGAGCAGAAAGTCAATCCGGATAAGGCGGCTGTAATCAGTTATACGGTTGTTCCCAAATCAGTCCAATTGCAGGAGTCCTATTATAAGGATGCTTCGTTGAGTCAGGTAGCCACAGATGAAGACCGGAAGAATGAAGGTGCATTCTATGTAAAGCTATCGTATGCCGGTGATAATACCTATGATCGTTTTGAAGCGATTTATGTGATGACCGTGACCAGCAAAGTGGATATCCCTACTGGTAATATTACGGTTCCGATGGCTTCTACTTTAGTCAAAGGTCAACTATTGTCACAGTCGATATTATCGGGCGGTAGTGCGACTGATGGCGAGAAGAAGCCTGTTCCTGGTCAGTTTATTTGGACTAATGGAAATACGGTGATTACTACTTCCGGTGAATATGCCGTTACTTTTATCCCTACTAATCAAACGTATTACAATACGAAAGAAGTCATGGTTAAGGTGGCGGTGATACCAACCTATTTGATTACTGCTTTGGCTGAAGATGGCGGATCTATTCAGATACAGGGTAAGAGTAGTGATAACCTCTATACAAAAGATCAGAAAATTACATTGACAGCTGTGCCGGATGCTAATTATAAGTTCTCTGGTTGGAAATGGAATGGAATAAATACTACGGGTAGTGAGACCTTGGAGGTATCTGCGAATGAAGATGGAACCTATACGGCTTCTTTTGCCCCGATCATGCACAACATCTCTTGGAATGTAACGGGTAATGGAACGATTGAGGTCAGTACAGATGCCGGAAACATTAATGATAACACCCAATTGCAACAAGGAACAACCTTACAGGTCGTTGCAACACCAGATGCGAATGCACAGTTGGCTTCATTGAAAGTGAATGGTTCAGAGTTTACGACCGGTAGTTTGAAAGTGCAGGGAGAAGTCAAGATAGATGTGGTGTTTGAACAGAAACCGGTGGATATGTATTCCGTAACCATCGAAAAAGTAGAAAATGGTTCGGTTCTGATTTATCAGGAAGACGGTACGCCGGTTCTTTCCGGTTCAACCCTTCCTGTTAATACCAAAATTAAAGTAATTACCCTTCCTGCTGCCGGTTATCAGGTAGATAAGATCACGCTGGATGGCAATGCCTATGCGAACGGAGATTTATATACGGTTACTCAAAATGTGTCGGCGAAGGCAACTTTTGCCGTGAAGCAATATAAAGTAACCGCAAAGGCGCTGAATGTACAGCCCGGACAGACTGCTTCGGGTGAAATAGTACTGGATAAAAGCGGAAATTTAGGTTATGGTGAAATTGTAAAAATCAAAGAGATTAAAGCTCAACCTGGAGCTAGCCTGTTGTATATCTTGGCAAATGGGAAAGAGATCAGCCCTTATGAAGAAATGGTAGTGACAGGAGATTTGACGGTGACAGCTGTATTTGACCATCGTGTAGATATTAAGAAAGAATATATCATGTGGCCTCATCAATCCTATTATTATAATGGGGTTTCCCGTAACTTTGTACCGTTTGCCTCTCAAACCTACGCCGGTTTCTCGTTCGAGGTATCATACCAGCGTGTTAAAAACGGAAACGATCAAGCAGTTTCAGAAGCACCAATAGAAAGAGCCATTGATGCCGGGGAATACAATGTTTTATTACATCGGGATGAAGACGGTTTGTATAATAAATTTGATGCAACGTATGAGGAAGGTCTGGTGATTCATCAATCGAAAGTATTGGTAACGAAAGCTCCGGCTAATGAGGATAGTGATCCGGAAACACGACCTTCTGGAGCCAAGATAACGAGGACAACAGAAGGCTCTATGACTAAATATGAAATCGAACCGAATACTGATACGGATAAGAATAATTATCAGCCGACTACCTATTATTATTCGACAGCTCCAAAGACTACCGTCAATTTCGGAAATACCAGCAGTCTGCGTTCGGCAGAAACGGAAGAAAAAGGATATGTGCGTATTACCAATGGCGGTTTGCCGTATGATTTGAAAAATGGCAAAGTAGAAATACCTCAAGGTATAACAGTGGAAGTGGAAGCTGTTCCTGCCCCAGGTTATGTATTTGAAAAATGGGATGACGGAGATATATCCAATCCTCGAAGCTATACTGTTGAAACAAATACAAGCGAAGTAAATCTGATACCAATCTTTACCGATAAACCGGAGATAGCCATTAGTGGATTGGCTATTGCTACTTCTGAATATGATGGAACGGCGAAAACCGTAACCGTTAATGGGGCTGATGAACTTTGCCAGATTTCGTTCTTTGCAGATGAAGCTTGTACGCAACCGGTAGAAATGAAGAATGTGGGGAGTTATTATGTGCGTGTATATCGTCCGGAAAATGAAACTTACAAGGAGTTCTTTAAGGTATATACTTACACGATATCGCAAGCGACTCCAAAGGTAGTTTGGCCAACAGCTTCTATAATTTTGGCAGGCCAACAGCTTTCCGCTGCTGAATTGCAAGGTGGAGAAGCTGGACTTGTGGCTGGCTCATTTGCTTGGAGTAATCCGGAACAGGTATTAAATGAAACGGCTTCTTGTAAAGTCCTATTTACTTCCTTAGATCCTAACTATAAGTCGATAGAAGGAAATGTGGAGGTGGATGTTCTTTCATTTGAGAGTGGCGAGCCGACAGAGCCGGAAGATCCCGATCCTGAAGATCCTGATCCAGACCCAGATCCGCAACCTGTGATTTATCAAGTTTCCAAGGTTTCAGTTTGTGAAGGTGCTAACTTACGAATCGAAAATGAAACGGTTCGGAAAGGAGGTTCTGTGAATTTGTTTGTATCTATAGATGAAGGGTATAATGCCGATAAATTGAAAGTGTTTTATCAACGGGGTAAAAATAGTTCTTGGCAAGAACTGAAAGAAAGCACTACAGCTGGTAAGTACACGATCGATAATATACAGACCAACATTTATGTGAAGGTTGAAGGTGTCGTGAAAGAAGAAGCTACCGGTATCGAAGAGGTTGAAGGTGTGAAAGTCTATACCAAAGACGGATCTTTGTTTGTTCAGATACCTCAGCGTGAGCAAGTCATCATTATTTCAATGACTGGTGCTGTGGTTAAGAACGAAGAACAGATTGGCTTGAAGCAGTACCATGGCTTGAATCCAGGCATCTTCGTAGTGCGGGTAGGAAACAAAACGTATAAAATACGCTTGAATTGATAATTAGAGACTGTTAATTAAGAATTTCATAGGCACGGATTATACAGTGTTGATTCGTATAATCTGTGCCTATTCTCTTTTATAATCACTTATATTGATGGATTGCTGGTTGGAGGAACAGCATTACTTTATCCATTATCAATTATTGACAGTTATCTTCTCCCCAAATCATCATACAGCGTTTGAAGGATGGCTTTTCCTTTTTCCAGCCGTTGTTCGCGTTGCTGGTCATCCGATTCCTGAATGACACGGTTGCTTTCATTGTCGTATACCGAATAGCCGGTGCTGTCGATGTATGCGAAACCGTTTCCGAAGGTATAGAAGGCAAACGGCTCGTGCGTGAGGATGTTCTTGCTGAAACGGAATTCTTCGTGCGGAATATCCAGCTGATTCAGTAACGTGGCGGCCAGGTCGGTCTGATTGCATAAGGTTGAAATCACGCGCGGCTCTTTGATGGCGCCTCCTAACCAAAGCATCGGTATATGGTATCGGAGCGGCTCGAAGTCCTTAATCTTGTCGGGATAACGGAAGCCGTGGTCAGCAATCAGAATAATAAGCAGATTCTTCCATACAGGCAGTTCCTTGACTTTGCTGACAAAGGCACCTAAACAGCTGTCGGTAAATGCGACCGAGTTGAGATACGGATGCTGGAACCGGTGGAAAGGAACTTCGAATGGTTCGTGACTGCTTAGTGTCAGGAAGGTTGTCATCCACGGGTTTGTATCCGCATTTCGCTGTTTGATGGCTTCATATAGATAATTGAATGTAACATTATCATTCGCGCCCCATTTATTTAGCCGTTCTGAAATAGGGAAGTCTTTATCTGAAGTAATGGCTGTATAGCCTGAATTATAGAAGTAACTCTGCATGTTGGTGAAGTTGATATCTCCACCATACAGCATGTCGCAGGTATAACCTTGGGTGTTCAGGCTGTGGGCAATCGACGGGAGTGTCTGACTTTTGGCCGGATACTTCATGATCGAAGTAGTCGGTTGCGCCAGATATCCGTTGAGGACGGATACCAATCCGCGGTCGGTCCGGAAAGAATTGGCATATAAGTTATCGAATAAGATTCCTTCCCGGCTTAATTCGTTTATATGAGGTGTCACATCGGCTTCTCCACCGGTAACGGCAATGGTATTGGCTGAGAAGCTTTCCAGAATGACAATCAGGATATCGGGCCGGTTTGTCGTCAACAGGCGGCAGGTATCCGGAGTGATTTCCTTTTGCTGACCGTATCGGTCGTTGAATATCTTTTCCCGTTTTTCTTCAGGGAAGAAATTAAACTGTTCTGCAAAATCCTGTTGCTTGGAAACTGATGCAAGCAGACTGAAGCACGGATTGATGGCCGAATGGTTCAGAAATGTATTGTTGCTGTAATATACCATACCGACATTGGCTGTCGAAGTGGTGACGCCGCCACGGATTGGGATAAACATCAGGCCGCCTAAGACGAGAACAGACAGCGAAGCTAACCAGCGGTTTCTGGCTGGAGTAAAGTCGGCCAAAGGCAAGATCAGCTTTGTCAGATATTTGTAAATCAGATAAACATAAACCAGAAAGGATATGGTCTGGACGATAAACAGTCCGGCCGGAACACTGGCCAAGGCATCTCCAGGAGACTTCAGGTAGAAGAGAACCGTTGCATCCATGCGGAAGCCCCAGAAGGCATATAAGGCCACGTCTGCTACAAAGATGGCGGCAATGATAAGGGCCACCGTTATAAAATAGCCTTTCAGTACTTTGCGGAGCCAGCTTCCGTTATACCATACCGAGACAAGTACCAGCAATAGCGGAAGAACCGTCAGATAACCGGCTACGGTCAGGTCTAATTTCAGCCCGTGCCAGATAACTTGTAAATAATCAGTGGCGGTCAATGATTCTGTCATGCTCCGGTTATAGAAAAGGAACCAAGGTTTCTGTATGATGAAGACCGGTAGCCAGGCAAGAAAGAGGAGAATGAGAAAAAGAATTCTTTTCTTCATAGGAAACAGATAAAAAACGAGGTTATGAAGGTTCTGCCAGGCAGAGATCATAACCTCGTTATAGTGTTTGTATTTTATTTGTTATACAGCTTTTCCCGTAATTCAGCGATGGCCGGATCAGAGATATAATCATCATATTCCATCATCTTGTCGATGATTCCGTTTGGTGTCAGTTCAATGATTCGGTTAGCCACGGTCTGAATGAATTCGTGGTCATGGCTGGCGAACAAAACATTTCCTTTAAATGTCTTCAAGGTGTTGTTGAAGGCTTGGATTGATTCCAAATCCAAGTGGTTGGTCGGTGTATCGAGGATGAGGCAGTTGGCATCCGTCAACATCATCCGCGAAATCATACAACGCATCTTTTCACCTCCGGACAAGACACTTACTTTCTTCAACAGTTCTTCACCCGAGAATAACATTCTTCCCAAGAAACCTTTCAGGAATACTTCGTTGGTATCAGGCGAGAATTGAGACAACCAGTCGATCAGGTTATAATCTGAATTGAAGTAGTTGGTATTATCCAACGGCAGATAAGAAGTCGTGATGGTCTGTCCCCACTGATAAGTTCCGGCATCCGGTTTCTCTTCTCCGTTGATGATTTGGAACAAGGCTGTCATGGCACGCGGGTCATGGCTGATGAAGACAATCTTATCATCTTTCTCGACATTAAAGTTCAAATCCTTGAACAGATACTTGCCTTCGATGCTCTTGGTTAATCCCTTCACTTCCAAAATCTGATTGCCCGGTTCGCGGTTCGGTGTAAACAAAATACCCGGATAGCGGCGTGAAGATGGTTTGATTTCTTCGATGTTCAGTTTTTCCAACATCTTCTTGCGGCTTGTCGTCTGCTTTGATTTAGCCACATTGGCACTAAAGCGACGGATAAACTCTTCCAGTTCCTTCTTCTTCTCTTCTGCCTTCTTGTTCTGTTGCTGCTGCTGACGCAATGCTAACTGGCTTGATTCGTACCAGAAGCTATAGTTACCGGCAAACAACTGCAGTTTTCCGTAGTCGATATCGACTGTGTGTGTACAGACTGAATCGAGGAAGTGACGGTCGTGACTGACAACCAATACGGTATGTTCGAAGTTTGAAAGGTAATTTTCCAACCATGAAACCGTTTCCAAGTCCAAGTCGTTGGTCGGCTCGTCGAGGAGCAGATTATCCGGTTGACCAAACAAAGCACGTGCCAGCAAGACACGGACTTTCTGTTTACCGCTCAAGTCTTTCATCAACATATAATGCAGGTCTTCACCAATGCCCAAACCGCTCAGCAGCGCTGCTGCGTCGCTTTCGGCATTCCAACCTTCCATTTCTGCAAATTTCTCTTCCAGTTCCGATACACGGATACCGTCTTCATCACTGAAATCGGGTTTGGCATACAAGGCATTCTTTTCGCTCATGACTTCCCATAAGGTGGTGTGTCCCATCAGTACGGTATCCATGACCGTAAATTCGTCGAATGCGAAGTGATCCTGCGCCAGGACAGACAGACGTTCGCCCGGTCCCATGGAAATAGTTCCTCTCGTCGGGTCGAGTTGTCCGCTAATCACTTTCAAGAACGTAGATTTACCGGCTCCGTTAGCACCGATAATACCATAACAGTTACCCGGCGTAAATTTCAGATTCACATCTTGAAAAAGAATTCTTTTGCCGAACTGTACATCCAGATTGTTTACTGTAATCATATATTCTATTGAGTAAGTTTATCAGATATAGTAGAAAACGCTGACAAAGATACGGAGAATTTACGAAAGTAACCAGCAGGAAGGTCGGTTTTCCGCCTTTATTTCTTAACGGGGTGATTTGCTTTTCTTCTGGATGTGGGCAATTAAAGTTGCGAAAGCCGGGAATAATTCTTTAGTTCACGACGCGGATTACTTAGTTCACACCGTGGATTAAGTAGTTCACGTCGTGGATTACTTAGTTCACGCCGTGAACTAAAGAATAGCTAGGCATATCTGAAAGTTTTTCTGCCGTCTTGTAGCAGAATATACGGGTTGTTCTGAAAAATACTGGCAGGTATTTTATAGAAAAATGGGCGGTAAAGTATGAAATTCAATCAAAATACCTATATTTGAGCCATTAATTAAAAGAAAAAAAGAATATGACACTTATTGTTGTAATTGCGGTTGTAGTATTATTGTTATTTTGGGTAATGTCTTTATACAACCGTCTGGTAAAGTTAAGAAACAATCGGGAAAATGCTTTTGCCGATATAGATGTGCAGCTGAAACAACGGCATGATCTGGTGCCGCAGCTGGTTGCGACGGTCAAGGGATATGCCTCACATGAAAAGGAAACATTAGACCGGGTCATCGCTGCCCGCAATGGAGCCGTTGCCGCCAAGTCGATCGATGACAAGATTCAGGCAGAGAATATGTTGACTTCCGCATTGTCGGGCTTGAAGGTTACCCTGGAAGCCTATCCGGATTTGAAGGCCAACCAGAACTTTATCCAGTTGCAGGAAGAAATTTCTGACTTGGAAAATAAACTGGCTTCGGTACGCCGCTATTTCAATTCAGCTACCCGTGAATTGAACAATGCCGTCGAGACTTTTCCGTCTAACCTGATTGCCGGTATGTTTGGTTTCCATAAAGAAATGATGTTTGATCTGGGTGAACAGCGTGCTACGCTGGAAGAAGCTCCGAAAATTAGCTTTTAACGTATGAAATATGTCGGCATTCAGACACAGCAGAGCAGGAACAACGTGCGGTCGTTGTTTCTGCTCTGTTTGTTTCCCTGCCTGGTGGTGGGGCTGACTTACTTGTTCTGCTTTTTATTGCATTATCTTTCGATGTCGGACGACCAGACGGATATGTCGCTGGTCATTCTGTATACGAATGATATGTTCCTGCATGTTGTTCCGTATGTTATCGGAGGCGTACTGATCTGGTTCCTGATTGCCTATTTTGCCAATACGAGTATCATCCGCTCGGCTACGGGTGCTATTCCATTGGAACGTAAGGACAACAAGCGGGTCTATAACCTGGTGGAGAATCTCTGCATGAGTCATGGAATGAAGATGCCTAAAATCAATGTGATAGATGATGATTCGCTGAATGCATTCGCCAGCGGTATCGACGAGCGGACTTATACCGTGACGCTTTCGAGAGGCATCATTGATAAACTGAATGATGAAGAACTGGAAGGAGTTATCGCACACGAGCTGACGCATATCCGGAACCATGATGTCCGGTTGCTGATTATTTCGATTGTGTTTGTCGGGATCTTTTCGATGATCGCACAGATCTGTATGCGGTGGGTCTATTACTCTTCGTGGACTCCGCGCCGGCGTGATGAGAAAGGAAACGGTGTAATCGTGGTAATGCTGCTGGCTTTACTGGTTGCGGCCATCGGCTATTTCTTTGCTACCCTGATGCGGTTCGCCATTTCCAGGAAACGAGAATACTTGGCTGATGCCGGTGCAGCCGAGATGACAAGGAATCCGCGAGCATTGGCAAGTGCCTTGCGAAAGATTTCGGCTGATCCGGATATAGAAGCCGTGAGTCGGGCTGATGTTGCCCAGCTGTTTATCCAGCATCCGGGCAAACAGGCAATGGGCTTTCTGGATAGTCTGAACGGTCTGTTTGCAACCCATCCGCCTATTGAAAAGCGGATTCAGATACTCGAGCAGTTTTGAGTAGGCTGATATAGGAAGATTATAAGTGTTTAGTACCATGAATAAATTATGTATGTTGTTGACCTTATGCCTGTGGTGTGCCATTTCGTATGCCGGACAGACCGATTATCAGGTAAAAGGTCGTCTGGTCGATGCGGAAAGTGGAGCCGTCATTGACTTTGCGGATGTGTTTTTGTTCAGAACCGGCGAAACCCAGCCGGTTAAGCAGACTTTTCCCGACAAACAGGGAATATTTGGTTTTACAGACGTATCAGACGGGAGTTATATCCTGATGGTTCGTCTGGTCGGTTATGATGTTTATGCGAGTCAGCCTTTGGCAGTAACGGGACAAGCACGGATGAATTTAGGAGACGTGCGCCTTGAACCTTTGGAAACGGGGTTGGCAGAAGTAGAAGTCGTAGCCGAGAAACGTCAGCTGGTCTATAAGCTGGATAAGAAAGTGGTGGAAGCCTCTTCGAATATGATGGGCAGTGGCGGTTCGGCTGTAGATATTCTGGAGAACACCCCGTCTATTCGGGTGGACGCTGAAGGCGAAGTTACCTTCCGGGGCAGCTCCGGCTTTTTGGTTTATATTGATGGAAAGCCCAGTGTCTTTACCGGAACGCAGGCCTTGGAGCAAGTACCTGCCGGACATATCGAGAATATAGAGATCATTACAACGCCTTCTGCCAAACATGATACAGACGGCGATGTAGGTATTATCAATATCATCACGAAGAAACATTCGCAGAAAGGATGGAGCGGCATGGTGAATCTGTCGGGAAGTACCTGGCTCTCCCGGCATGTGGATTTCCTGTTGACCAAACAGAATGACCGCTCGCGCTGGTATATAGGCGGGCAGTGGACAGACCGTTTGCGGAAAAGTAATTTTGATCAGGAAAAGACAACTGTGGTGGGCGATCAGACGACGATTTCGCATTCCATCGGACCCCGTACCGGAGATTCCTATCATTATACAATGAAAGGAGGTTGGAGCCTGGAACTGCCCAAGACTTCCGTCAAAGTGGACCTGGAAGGAGGTTATGGCGGTAATAAACGTAGGGGAGACATGAAGTATCAGGAAACACGTATCATCAAGGATGCGGAACCCGTTACCGAATATTATAACAGTATTGATGACTATGACAATGATGAAAACATTGGCTTAGGCAGCTTCGTGGTAGAACATCGCTTTAACCAGGAAGGACATAAGCTGTCGGCCTCCGGTTATTATAAATATGGCGGTAATGCTTTGGAATATTTCTTCAACGACCTGAATGACCTGCAGGGAAACCGGCAACAAGGTCACCGGGCTTACGAGGCAGAACACCGCGAAACCTTGCGGGCGAACCTGGATTATGCCTTGCCTTTCCAGAACATCGGAAAGCTGGAAGCCGGCTATCAGTATTATTCTTATCTGGAAGATGGGGATTATAAAATGGAATGGTGGAATCCGGAAACGCAAAGTTTCTACTGGCGGGATGATATTTATAATACCTTCTATTTTCAGGAAGGAGTGAATTCTATTTATGCCATTCTTTCGGGAGCCTGGAAAGGACTGGAGGCGCAGGCCGGAGTACGTGGCGAACATACGCATACTGTTTTGCGGAGTTCTGTTCCGGGTGCCGACCGGACCAAGAACCGCTTTGAGTTTTTCCCGTCGGTTCACTTGGGTTATACATTCCCGAATGATCATCGGCTGTTGTTTTCTTATTCCCGTCGTACTACGCGTCCGCAGTTGTATTATATGGAACCCTACATCACATACCGTGATTTTTATACTGCCGAGATCGGAAATCCGGATATTCGTCCGGAGTATATCAATTCGTTCGAGATGAACTACCGGAAGGCTTTTGGCGAGAATACGGTTTCTGCCACGTTGTTCCACCGTTCCCGTAAGGATAAGATCGAGCGGCTACGTGTTCCCTACATGGCAGGTGTGACTTTAGACTCGATGGCAAACGTGGGTCATGATTATTCAACCGGTCTGGAGTTGAGCGTAGCATTACATCCGGTCCGCTGGTGGAACACGACGGTGAATGGTAATATCTATCATTATCAGGTAAAGAACGAGTTGTCGGCAGGCGGAAAGAGCGAATCGAGTACGAATTATGACATTTTGTGGAATAACCTGTTTGCATTAGGTAAATATACACGGCTGCAACTGGATGGAAGTTTTGTTGGCCCTTCCGTAACGACACAAGGAAGAACCGATTCCTATTGGTATGCCAATGTGGCCGTCCGGCATCAGTTGTTTGACCGGAAACTGACGCTTACCCTGGCCTTCAAGGATATTTTCCGTTCGGCTTGTTATGTGAGTGACATCCAGACGGCCGATTTGAGGTCTCTGACAAAGATCAAACCCAAATATCCGCAGATACTGCTCACGATCAGCTATACGTTTAACAGTTTCAAGGCAAAGGCTACCCAAGAGAATGATGACCGGAATGAAATGTTTGAAGGCATCAAGCACTGACATTTTGAGAATAAATTGAGGGTTGTGCAAGCGGTTTCATGATTAAATGCTTACCTTTGCACATCAGATTTGAAGATTAAATATGCAAACGACAGGTATTACATTTCCTGCGGAATGGTATCCGCAGAGTGCGGTACAACTGACTTGGCCGCATGAAGATACAGATTGGGCACCTATCCTGGACGAGGTAGTCGCATGTTTCGTCGAGATTGCCCGGGAAATCATGAAGCGTGAGAAACTGCTGATTGTATGTCAGAATGAAGATGAGGTGCGCAGTCAGCTGGGCGAACTGGATGAGACGCGCGTTCGTTTTGTTGAAATGCCTACAAATGATACATGGGCAAGAGATCATGGGGGTATTTCTGTATTTGATACGTTCGGACCAACGGTCTATGATTTTGTATTTAATGGCTGGGGACTGAAGTTCCCGGCAGGAAAAGATAACCAGATCACCCGGAACTTATTCCATGAAGGTGTCTTTGCCGATCGGATTCAGCCGGCCAATATGGCTCCGTTCGTATTGGAAGGCGGCAGCATCGAGTCGGATGGACAAGGAACCTTGATGACAACCGCCGAATGTCTGCTGTCGTTGAACCGGAATGAATACATGCAGCGGGAGGAAATAGAGAATCACCTGAAAGATATATTTGGATTGAGTCGAGTGTTGTGGATTGAAAACGGATTCTTGGTGGGCGATGATACCGACAGCCATGTGGATACATTAGCCCGTTTCTGCCGGGAAGATACGATCGCCTATGTACAATGCACTGATCCGGCGGATGTGCATTACGATGAATTGCAGGCGATGGAAGAAGAAATCAAGGCATTCCGCCAGCTTAATGGAGAACCTTACAAACTGATCGCCTTGCCGATGGCAGACGAAGTGATTTGGGAAGGCGAACGCTTGCCGGCTACGTATGCCAACTTCTTGATCCTGAATGGGGCGGTATTGCTTCCTTTTTATAATTCACCCAAAGATGAGATTGCCCGGAATGCATTGCAGGAAGCTTTTCCTGACCGGGAAATCGTCGGAATCAATTGTTTGTCGTTAATTAAGCAGCACGGATCTTTGCATTGCGTAACTATGCAGTATCCGGAAGGCTTTATTGAATAAAGAAGAGTATGAAGGTAGGATTAGTACAACAGAAGAATACAGCGGATATTCCGGCAAATATTCAGAAATTGCAGGACAATATCCGGAAAGCAGCTGCTATGGGTGCCGAATTAGTCGTGTTGCAGGAACTGCACAACGGACTTTATTTCTGCCAGACGGAGAATACGGAACTGTTTAATCAGGCAGAACCGATTCCCGGCCCTTCAACAGAGACATTCGGGAAACTGGCAAAAGAATTAGGAATCGTGTTGGTTTTGTCGTTGTTCGAACGTCGTGCTCCGGGCTTGTATCATAATACAGCCGTTGTTCTGGAAAAAGACGGCAGTATTGCGGGTAAATATCGGAAGATGCACATCCCGGATGATCCGGCTTATTACGAGAAGTTCTATTTTACGCCGGGTGATTTGGGGTTTGAACCGATTGATACATCCGTCGGCCGGCTGGGTGTTTTGGTTTGTTGGGATCAATGGTATCCGGAGGCAGCCCGACTGATGGCCATGCGTGGCGCAGAAATGCTGATTTATCCGACAGCGATTGGCTGGGAGAGTACAGATACGGACGAAGAAAAGAAGAGACAGCTGAATGCTTGGATTACGGTGCAGCGCGGTCATGCGGTAGCGAACGGACTTCCGGTAATTACGGTGAACCGGACGGGACATGAAGTAGATCCTTCCGGACAAACCAATGGCATTCAGTTCTGGGGTAACAGCTTTGTTGCCGGACCTCAGGGTGAGTTATTGGCAGAGTTTACGAACGATCAGGAAGAGGTTCGTGTCGTAGAAATCGATAAAAGCCGGAGTGAAAATGTACGTCGCTGGTGGCCTTTCTTCCGGGATCGCCGGATCGATGCTTTCGACGGACTGACAAAGCGTTTTTTGGTTAAGTAAATGCTCTATGTGAGAAAGAATCTTCTTCTCATTTTATAAGAATCTGATAGTGGCGGAATGAACAAGGGTAGATCGTTTGTTCCGCTGTTTTTATAAGCTTGTAAGGTGTAACTTGTTTAATTTATATGGACTACTTTCCTGAAAGATTATTTGTAAATGAGTTTGTAACATAAAAAATAAGTATTAAATTTGCACCGTTAGTCCTCGCCAAGCCTCTTAGCAATGCTCAAATAGGTGAGGCTTTTTATTATAAAATACTATGGAAATTTTTACGAAAAGATATTCTTCTCCTGAAGAACTTGTACAGCGTCTTAAATCACGAGGATTGGTAATTGAGAATGAGCAACGTGCCGAAGCTTATATGATCAATATTGGATATTATAGATTGAGTGCATATATGTATCCATATTTGTCAATACCCAAGACAAACCATATTTTCAAAAGCGAAGTCTCATTTGATAATATATTAGATTTATATCGTTTTGATAAGAAATTGAGAGTACTATTGTTTAATGAAATTGAGAAGATAGAAATAGCCTTTAAAGAAGCTGTGGCAAATATTACTGCACAAATGACAGGTGATATCTTTTGGATGACAAATTCGAAGTATTTTAAAAATCAAGTTGTTTATAGTAAAACCTATTCGCTTATAGAGGCTGAATATAATAAGTCTACTGAAGATTTTATTAAACATTTCAGATGTAAATACATGGATCCTTTTGCTCCAGCTTGGATGTTATCTGAAATAATTCCATTTGGCATAACTATTCAGTTATATAGGAATCTTATGGATCAACGCATCAGAAAGCAGATATCTAAAAGATTTTATTTACAACCGCAGGCTTTAGAGTCGTGGATGACGACAATTGCACTTACTCGAAATGCCTGTTGTCATCATTCCCGTGTATGGAACAAGGTTAATTCTATAATTCCGGCTGATGCTAAAAAGATGATACGCCCTTGGATTACTATACCCGTTGCTAAGAATAGGATTTATTTTAATATTTGCATGATTAAATATTTTATGAATATAATATCTCCTAACAATGATTTTAAGGCTAAATTGAATAATTTATTTGTTAGATTTCCTCAGATAGATTTGAATGCTATGGGTTTTCCTCTTGGTTGGGAAAGAGAACCTTTATGGGTATAAACATTTGTCTTTTAATATTTATACCCAATGATCCATATGCTGCTATCGTATTCAGCTTAATCTGTCTTATCCCTCTAACTTCGGTAACTTCAGAACAAAACGGATAAGGGAAACAAATACACGCCCATACTTCTCTAACTTGATTTGCCCGACACCCCGGATCTGATTGAAATCCCCTAATGTAATGGGCTTTTGAGCAACCATGTCTTCGAGTGAATCATCTGTAAAGATATGGTATGCCGGACGCGATTCTCGATCGGCCAGTTGTTTCCGGAGCTGCTTTAAGGCATCCCACAAAACTTCGTCTACCGATTCAGACTCGATAGGCCGAATCGGCTGTGCCTTAAATCCTTTTTTCCCGGTGTTGGTCTTTGTCTTCTTTTTCTCCGGTTCAGGTGGCATGTATTTGGTTAATTGGGCCGTTGTTTTCCCGTATAGAACTTTCGTTCCGAGTGGTGTAACCTTTAACCGGTTGGCATGAGCATAGTCGATTTCTAAAAATCCGAGCTGAATCATCTGGTAGATATATTCTTTCCACTCCACATACGACAGATCGCGACCGGCTCCGTACGTCTTGATCAGATGATAACCTTTCTCTGTCAATTCGGCCCGTGCAGCTCCGCGGAGGATATGAATCAACATTTCAATACCAATCTGCTGTTGGGTGCGGACTACGGCACTGAGTGCTTTCTGTACTAAAATACTTCCGTCAAAACGAAGCGGAGGATTCTTGCATACATCGCAATTACCACAGTCTTTCTCTACTTCTTCGCCAAAGTAACTGAGTAGAATCCGCCGCCGGCAAATATCCGTTTCACAATACCGCTGCATCCGGTTGAGTTTCTCCAGATTGATTTCCACCTGTCCGCTTTCTTCGGCAAACTGACGAAGGACGATCAGATCACTCATGGAGTAGAATAACAAGGTGTCACTTTTGGCTCCGTCTCGTCCGGCACGACCGATTTCCTGGTAATAATTCTCAATACTTCCCGGCATATTGAAATGGATCACCCAACGGATATTACTTTTATCAATACCCATACCGAAGGCAACCGTTGCACAGACTACATCTACCCGATCATGAATGAAGTCATCTTGTGCTTGTTCCCGCTTTTGGGGCGACAATCCCGCATGATAGGCGGTTGCCTTGATTTGGAACAGCGACAGTTCTTCGGCCAGCATTTCTGTGTCACTTCGTTTCATGCAATAGATGATTCCGCTCTGGTCACGATGTTGGCGGATAAAATGGACGATCGATTTTATCTTCTCTTTCTTGTTGAGTCCGCGGCGGACGGTAAGCGACAGATTTGGCCGGTCGAAAGAAGAAATAAAGACTTGGGGATTATCCAACCGGAGCTGTTCGATGATGTCTGTACGAGTCACTTTATCGGCTGTCGCAGTCAACGCAACGACAGGAACCTTGGGAAAGCGTTCCTTCAGAATCGCTAATTGGGTATATTCCGGTCGGAAGTCGTGTCCCCAATGTGATACACAATGAGCCTCGTCGATGGCTATCAGCGATATATCCAGTCGGGGCAAGAACCAGTCGGCTTCTGCCTTTACCCGTTCGGGCGAGATATATAGTAATTTGATCTTTCCCTGAATACAGAGTTGCTTGACCTGCTGCTGTTCGCTGTCGCTCATCATGCTGTTTAGCGATGCCGCCGGAATACCGTTGGCTATCAGTCCTTCTACCTGGTCTTTCATCAGAGCAATCAGCGGAGAGATAACCAAGGTAATGCCTGGCAGATAAATGGCAGGCAACTGATAGCAAATCGATTTACCGCCGCCTGTAGGCATTAAAACCAACGCATCTTTCTTCTGCAGAATATGCTGGATAATTTCGGCCTGCAACGGGCGGAATTCGGAATAACCGAAAAACTTCTTAAGCAATTGCTGTAATTCTTTCATACAGGTTTCTTCTTTTTAGGTTCGTAAATATAGGGTGAAGCCGGAAAGCTCAGTTCTTTCTTTCCAGCTCCCGCAGATTCTCCATTTTCTTGCGTTGCATGAATTCATAAATACCTTCGAGATGTTCGGTTACACGCTGATGACCGAATTCATAGACTTTCGTTACCAGTCCGTCCAGGAAGTCGCGGTCGTGCGATACGACAATCAGCGTTCCGTCAAAGTCGAGCAGCGCCTGTTTCAGGATATCTTTCGTCTTCATGTCCAAATGATTGGTCGGCTCATCGAGGATGAGTAAATTCACCGGTTCAAGCAAGAGTTTGATCATGGCCAAGCGGGTACGTTCGCCACCCGACAATACTTTCACCTTCTTTGCCGAGTTTTCGCCACCAAACATAAAGGCTCCTAACAAATCTTTGATCTTATTTCGGATATCTCCTTTGGCCACATCATCAATCGTCTGGAATACTGTCAGGTTTTCATCAAGCAGCGATGCCTGGTTTTGGGCAAAATAGCCGATCATTACATTATGGCCGATCGTCAGTTTCCCCTCGTGTTCGATTTCCTTCATGATACATTTGACCAACGTTGATTTTCCTTCACCGTTGCGTCCTACAAAGGCAATCTTGTCACCCCGTTCGATAGTCAGGTTGACATGTCGGAATACGGTCTTGTCTCCGTAACTCTTCGAGACATCTTCCAGAATGACCGGATATGAACCCGAACGCGGTGAAGGCGGAAACTTCAGTCGCAAGGCTGATGTATCTTCTTCGTCCACTTCCAATAGTTCCAGCTTTTCCAGCATCTTTACCCGGCTTTGTACTTGCAGGGTTTTGGAATAAGTTCCTTTAAACCGTTCGATGAATTCTTTCGTTTCGGCAATGAACTTCTGCTGCTCGTCGTAGGCCTTCTGCTGTTGCTCGCGGCGTTCTTTCCGAAGTTGCAGGTATTGAGAATAATTTACCTTATAATCGTAAATGCGACCCATCGTCACTTCGATGGTTCGGGTCGTGATATGATCGACGAAGGCACGGTCGTGACTAATGACAACCACCGCTTGTCCGCTTTCAATCAAGAAGTCTTCCAGCCATTGGATCGATTCGATATCCAGATGGTTGGTCGGCTCGTCGAGCAACAAGACATCCGGCTTTTGCAGCAACAGCTTGGCCAGTTCGATACGCATTCGCCATCCGCCGCTGAATTCGCTGGTCTGGCGGTTAAAGTCTTCCCGCTCAAACCCTAAACCTAACAAGGTCTTTTCGATATCGGCATCATAATTGATTTCCTCGATCGAATAAAACTTCTCGCTCAAAGCAGAAACCCGTTCGATGAGCTGCATATACTCGTCCGATTCATAATCAGTGCGGGTTTCGAGTTGCTGGTTGATGGCGTTGATTTCAGCTTCCATCTCGTGCAAGTGGGCAAATGCCTGTGCCGTCTCTTCAAAGACGGTGCGCCCGTCTTCCGTCATCAGATGCTGGGGCAGATAGGCAATCACCGTGTCTTTGGGTGCAGAAACTTTTCCACGAGTAGGTTCGCGGACACCTGCCAAAATTTTGAGTAAAGTTGATTTTCCGGCACCATTTTTCCCCATTAAGGCAATCCGGTCTTTTTCATTAATCACAAAAGAAATATCCTGGAAAAGCGTGCTTCCCCCAAATTCAACTGTCAGTCCGTCTATTGAAATCATAAATTATCAGATGTATCGTATAAAAACGCAAAGATACGGATTCTGTCATTAACAATTAAGGCCGAAATCGGAAAAGTTGGTAGGTAAGGAAGTATTTTTAGGAATCAAAGTAGCTATACCTTATATTATATATAAGATTTCCCCGGTGTTTATCCTTGTTATTTTTATATAAAATGATGGTTTGTTATGATATTATGGGGTTTATAGCTTAGTACGGGATGAACTCTGAAATGTTTAATGGATTTTCCAAAACTGCCATCATCTTTTTTACCAGTAAAAGGATTCAATCCGGCTTCCACATCCAGGCTCCAATGTCTGGCAAGGCGAAATTCCAACCCCAAGTTTGGAGTTGCTGTAGCCCAATACAAAGCATTGGTCTTTAAGCCCACTACAGCTCCCTTCTCTTTCTGAAGGTCTATTTGTGCTGTGGCCAAAAAAGATATAGCACAAAAAAGGCTTCCAAATAGTAATCGTTTTATCATAATCCTCAAATTTATTCTGTTAGCGTTTTTATTTACTTTATCAAATAATATCTTATTTTCTTGGTTCTTTCCGTGGTATAAAATTCATCAGGTTGATACTTTTTGATACTTTTATCAACAAATCCTCTTTATACAACCGAAAAAATCGGAGTATCGGCTAACCATTTGACATCTAATCTATAAATAGTCTGACATCTAATTTATAAAGTGTTCATTAGTCACCCATTTACTTCCGAAAATTAATATAAGCGTTATTATTTGTCATTTCCGCTACAAATGTATAACTTTTAAATTTAGAAAGCAAATTTAATTATACTTTTTATGTTAAAACCACGGAAGTCCATCCCGAACTGCGCTATTGGTTTTGTGAGACATTTCATGGGCATTTCTTGGGATTACATGTGCCGTATCTGATCTATAATGTATCGGACATTAAATGGTTGGGTACTGAGAATGAACGCCATCAGGGCTGGGGAACAGGTGCCGGCATCAGTTATGGATATAGCTGGGTTTTAGGCAAGCATTGGAATATTGAAGCCACTTTAGGTGTCGGTTATTTGTATCTGGAATCAGACAAATATCCGTGTGCAAATTGCGGAACCAAGATTGAAACCGTTAAAAAACATTATGTGGGTCCTACTCAGGCGGCTGTCAGTGCGATTTATTTATTTTAAAAACGTGAAGGTATGAAAAAGCTCTATACATTAATCTATATGTTGGGGTGTACGTCATTCTTGTATGCCCAAAATCCTGAGGAAGGTACTTTTTTAGTGAAGGAAAAGAATGCTGAACGTGTAGGGGAGGACCTGGTCATTACGATGAAGGCCGACATCAGTTCGCTGCAACTCTCGCGCAACCAGTCGTTGGTTTGTACGCCGTTGGTCGAAAGTGGCGACAGCGTCCGGGCTTTGAGTCCGATCATTATCAACGGGAAAGTCCGCCACATCCTATATGAACGCATGGAACGGACAGGTAAGAAGGAATTGGAAATTAGACGCTATAATGATACAGAACAACAGGTAGATTACCTGGCCCGCACGCCGTATGCCGACTGGATGGAGAAGGCGGATGTGACGTTGGTGATGGACGACTGCGGCTGCGGTTGGAAAGCCTTGTCGCAGAACCGGGATAAATTGTTTGCCCTGAATTTTGCCGAGCCTGTCGTTATCGACCCAATGCTGGTGTATGTGAAACCGGCTCCCGAAGCGGTGAAGGCTCGCCATTTGGACGGTAGTGCTTATCTGGATTTCCCGGTGAACCAGACAGCCATTCATCCGGACTATCGGAACAACCCGGCCGAATTGAAGAAGATCCAACAGACCGTCGAGGCGGTGAAGAACGATCCGTATGCGACGATTACCAGTCTGTCGATCAAAGGATATGCTTCTCCCGAAGGTACGTATAAGGGAAATGCTTATTTGGCTGAAAACCGCGCCAAGGCTTTATTGAATTATGTAAAAGAACACTACGACCTCTCGGGCGTGGAACTGACTGTCGATTTTGAACCGGAAGACTGGGAAGGTCTGGAAGCGGCTGTAGAAAAAGGCAACTTGCCGGATAAGGAAGAATTGCTCGCCATCATTCGTGCCGACGAACCGGCCGACTGGGATGCCCGCGAATGGAAACTGAAATCGCTGAACGGCGGTTCTTCGTATAAAATTCTGCTGCGCGATGTTTATCCGTCTTTGCGTCATTCCGACTACCGGGTGAACTATCATATCCGTAATTTCTCGGTCGACGAGGCGAAACAGATTATCCAGTCTGATCCTTCGAAACTGAGCCTGAATGAAATGTTCCTGGTGGCTGAGACCTATGAGACCGGCAGCGAACCGTTCAATGAAGTATTCGAAGTGGCGGTCCGCATGTATCCCGACGATCCGGTATCGAACCTGAACGCGGCGATCAGTGCCATCAATACCCGCCAGCTCGATAAGGCGAAACGCTATCTGGCTAAGGCGAACGACTGCCCTGAAAAGCAACTGGCCGAGGCTTCGATCCTGATGTTGGAAGGGAAGACCTATGAAGCCCGCACTTTGCTTGAATCCTTGCAAAACGAGCCGAATCTGAAAGAAGCGGTAGCGAAGAATCTGGAGATGATTAAGTGATGATGCGTGGTGAAAATCTAGGCCAAAATTGATTTTAATAACATTTTAATAGAGAACATTATGAAATTGAATTGGAAATTATGGCCGTTGGCTTTTGCGGCGGCTACTTTCGTGGGGTGTACGGAAGATGTTTTTAGTGAAAATCCCAATGGGAATGGAAATGAAACGATAGGAGAACAGGCCAAGGTCAAAGTGATAGTAAATGCAGAATTGACTACAAGAGCTTCTGCGGATCCTGAGGATGGAGATGATCAAGAAAAAGGCTCGTATGATGAATCTGTTGTAAAAGATTTAACTGTCTTTTTATTTTCGGATGGAGATGATAATACAGAGAACGGTATAACTTTAACTAAAACAAGTGCTATTGTCGCGAAAGGTTATACTTCTAATATGGGAGAAACAACGGGTAGTAACCATCCAGATAATCATGGTTGGGAAGCGGAAGTTACAGTGGAAGTTACTCCCGGGGCATCCATAACATTAGCAGGTAATTCTTATGGCGTATTGGCTGTTACAAATATTGGTGGTGAAACATTGAAGAACGCTGAAAATACTGCTACAGTTGGAGCGCTTGCAAATTATTTGCAAACTAGTATTCATACAGAGAATTTTGGCTTTGTAATGTCAACTCATATGCTGAAAGATGAGTCAAATCATGAGTCTGTTGTCGATTTTCCTGCTGCTGGGGAAACACAAACTGTTCCAACAGTGGAAGTATTTGTAGAACGCTTGGCTGCAAAAGTTCGTATTAATCCGGATACTAGTAATGATTATACATTTACATTAAATGATAGTTCGGGAGATATGGTGACTTTAAGTCAGGCTGCTGTTTTGAATCAACTGTCTTCTGGTTCTTATTTATTAAAGCGTGTAACAAATACTGAATCTACAGAATTAACAATAGGCGCAAGTGCTTCTGATGCTGATGACGTTTTGTTAGGTGATGAAAAATATACAGGTGGTACTACTGGGGCTAATTTCGTAATAGATCCTTGGACTCGAAAGAAGGACGGTACAACTGTGTTTACAGATACTTATTCTTGGCCAGCAGGGGCAGGAAGTATTTCTACGACTTTGAGTTATTCAAATCATTTAATGGCTACTGGAGATGATAAGAGTTTAGGAGCTTGGTTTGAGGCTTTACCAACAGGTTCTTCTTTTGTGGATACTCAAAAGAAAGCTAAGGATTTGACGGGTGATGATCCAATCACGTTGGCTTATACGATGGAGAATACAACTAATGTGGCAAATTCATTAAATGGTTTTTCTACAGGTGTTTTATTTAAAGCTACTTATTATGCTAAAAATCTGACAGAACTAAGTGAAAATAATAAGGGAGTAGAGTCTAGTGAAGATAAGTGGACAGGCGAAGAACCTTCTGCTACTACCTTCTATACTTATGGAATGGAACAAATCAAGTTTGATTCTTTTGAAACTATTTTTGCTTATACATTAGCTCAACAAGTGGATGATCCTACAGGCTCAGGTTCGACTGGTTATTATTTTTATGATTCATTCATGACTGATGATGATGGAAATTCTACAACTTGGGATGCCATAAAAGTCGCAGATTTTAAAGCTTCGAAAACTTATACCGAAAATAGTGTGGCTGACCCATTTGGATACATCCAGTATTTGAAAGATAATTTAGAAAGTGTTAACGACGAAACAACTACGATGGGTACAGCAAAAGAAAAGGAGGAAAGTTCGACTGATTTAAAGACTTTTGCTGAATTTATAAAAGATAAGACTGCTGCTGATTTTAAAGGTATCAAGTCTTATGTGAACGGTGAATGCTATTATTTTTATTGGATTCGTCATGAAAACAATAATAATAACCAAGCAATTGGTCCGATGGAATTTGCAATCGTCCGTAACAATATCTATGATTTGACTGTAACATCTATTAGTGGTTTAGGATTGTCTGCTATTGATGTTCCAAATCCAGAAGATCCGGATGAGTCAGATAAATTGTATATGAATGTTGTTGTTAAAGTTAAAGACTGGGTAGTCCGCAACAATGGTAATATTGAATTATAATCATAACAGATAGGAAAGATGAATCACGACGGAGGGCGGTCAGCCTTGCCCTCCGTTGATTCTTTTCTTTTCACCATCAGAAGAAAGACAAATAGTTTTACGCAGAAAACAAAGATTATCATGCAATTTTATAACAATCTCTTTAAAAGTTCGGTCGCGGTGTTGGCACTGGCAGGCTTGACTTCCGCTTGCGACTATATACACGATGATTCATTACAGCCTTGCGAATATCGGTTGCACTTCGTGTATGATTACAACATGAAGTTTGCAGATGCTTTTCCTCATGAGGTGGACCATGCCGCGTTGTTTATCTGCGACGAACAGGGAAATTTCTTGGCGCGGCACGATTATGAAGGAGAAGCTCTCAAATCCAATCAGATTCGTTTGGATCTCGAGCCGGGCACGTATTACACCGTGACTTGGGCAGGACTGAACGAACAGTTTTACCAGGTGCCTGATCCTGCCATCGGGACAACCCAACTGACCGATCTCAAGTTGCGTACTTTGCGGGAAACTGACGGGACGCAGCCTAACGAGCTGGAGCCGCTTTGGCACAGCCTCGATACCCTCGTTGTGACGGGCACAGCGAACGAGGAAAAGACAATTTCTTTAGCTAAAAACACCAACAAGTTACGTTTCGTCTTGCAGGACACGGACGGGAATTGCATGGATGTACGCGATTTTACCTTCCAGATTACAGCCGACAACGGGTATATGGATTATGACAATAGCCTGCTCGACGATCCGACAATCACTTACCTTCCATATCTGACAGAGAATGTCAATATAGCCGAGGGCGACACGATTATGGGGAAACCGGCCAAACAGACCGTGGCCGTGGCCGAGATGAACACCATGCGCCTGATGGACGGCAAGAACTACCGCCTCATTGTACGCCATAATGAATGGAAGGAAGACGTTTTGAATATCAACCTTTGCAATTATCTCCTTCTGACGCAGATGGAGGGACACGATATGAGTGCGCAGGAATATCTGGACCGGCAGGACGAATATTCCATTATCTTTTTCCTGACCCCGACCTATTGTCCGGATTGTCCTGATCCCGATCCCGATCCTGATCCAGACCCCGATCCTGATCCTGATCCCGATCCAGACCCTGATCCCGATCCTGAGGATCCGGATGTCCCCATCATTCATTACACCTGCTTGAAGGTTCAAGTGAAAGACTGGGTGATCCGCTTGAATAATGGAGAGATTTGAATGGCAGATAAGTTAATGAACAGATCGGGTTTCACCCGGAGGGTAAAAACAAATGCAAATGAAACGAATAAATAATATAATATATGTGGCGTGGTTGTTCCTCGGGATGATGGGTGGTTGTACCCTGATTCATGAAGAACCGGCCGATTGCCAGCTTTATACGCCGGAGGGCAAGCCTTATGCCTATGTGTCGGTGGGCTTCCGGACGGGGATGAACACATCCACCCGTGCTGATGATGATCCGACCGGTGGAGAAGATGGCGATGACAACCAGGCCGGTACGGCAGACGAAAACAGGATTCACGACATTACATTATTCTTTTATGTAGCCGATGGAACTGCTGCTGATAAGGGTGTCAATTCTGCATCCACAACACCCATTGCCGCTCGCCATTATTTCACTTCCGATCAATTTACGTATCTGGAAGGCTCAAAGACAGCCACGACAGAGATCACAGCGGTAGAGGATTTGTTGGTAAACACTTCTTATCATGTGCTGGCGGACGGCACCATCCGCCCTGTATACTTTTACAGTGTGGATATTTCGGAATTTTCGGTAAACAAGCTGCGCGACCGGGGC
>ERZ779643.417-NODE-417-length-36520-cov-3.534787_pt1 | contig 36520 bp, 35 predicted proteins | sample MGYA00511564_ERZ779643 | MGnify/ENA primary metagenome ERZ779643 (study PRJEB29588, sample SAMEA2147114) | human gut metagenome | biome: human gut; feature: human-associated habitat; material: faeces | place: Denmark | collected 2008/2010 ...
TCCTTGTCTATGGTAAAACCATTGGGAGACATATCCGGCAGAACAGCTCTTCCGGCATCAGTCATCAGTCCTAATCGCTCCATTCTGCGGCATCTTTCTTTATTGAGCTCGGACCAATTGCTTTTTGGCTTTCGTGGACAAAGTTTTTGGGCTGTTACATCTTCTGCTATTTTTTTAGTAGTACTGTCTATCCAACCGAAGCATAGGGCTTCTTCTACAGCATCGATATACCAGAAAGTATTGTCATCTGTAGGTCTTCCACGTTTTACGACTACCCAACATTCTTTCTCCGTTTTGTGGTTTTGTATTAACCATTCACGCAGCTCGTTTCTTGATTTGACATCCAATAAATTATGAATCTCCATTGTCGGCCATTTTGATTTGTATTTCAAAAATACGGAAATATCTTCAATGTTCATCGGATGACTTAAAAAGATATTCCGTTAATTTCTCAATATCGTTGAGTCCTTTGCTAGGATTACATCTTTATAAATCCTCATTGGCAAAATTTCCCCATAAAACAAGCGGCAGGTAAGTATATCTATTCATTATCATTGCATTATATCAAAAGCTATATTTCCAATATACACGATTCATAGAGGGGAAAGATAGTAAATATTCATATAGAACTGCCAATTATTATCTAAGATCAATTTGTGATTAGAGGTCATTTTGGGGTACAACCTATCATATAATAAACAGATTTCATATTTTAGCTTTATTATATGATAGGTTAGATGTCTCAAAATATAGTTTGTATCAGCAACCACTTCCGTCTATATTACATGACATTCCTTCTGTAATTGGTCTTGAATTAAGTCCGGCCTCTTCTGGTATGAGTGTAACAGAACCATCCTCTAGAACAAAGCATGGAATACCTGCAGCTCCAACTTTTTTCGCTTCATTAAAAACAGGGCTGTTATCACGGATCCTTAGAAATTCCTTTAAATATTTTACATGCGAACCTATGTCTATAATCTCATACCTGTAGTCCCCCTGTATCTGCTTTTCAACATAAATACAGTCCGGACAAGTATTCATACTATAAATTTTAATCATGATGTAATTGTTGTAAATTATTACTATTTTACTAGTCATTAATAGTGAAAAACAAAAGATGTATCTCAAAAGTATGAAATGTCGTTTAAATATAAAAGTGCTTATTGCTTTTTTATACAATTCTACGTTATGTGATACAATCGTTTTTTGATGAATTGATGAAATGATGAGGTTATTGTTTGGATTTTGATTATGTCAATTTAGAATAAAAATATGGTTTTAATGTCACCTTAAAAAAGTTTTTTTGTTAGATACTATTATCCTTTCCATACTATAATTGCATTTGGAGTGATCAAGTTTATTTGTTTGCTACTTTAAGCCCTATTTTCTTGTACATTGTTGTTTTGCTCCAATTATATTTTTGACAGGTATAGTGTACAACAAAAATTCTATTTCTCGAGGTTATCCTGTCGTATAATTTTGTTGGACATTCCAGTATAAATTGTTTCAGCCGTATATGATATATTGGGGACTTTAAATTAAAAAAATCCAAGTCTGTGTTGGTTTTCTATCGCTCTTGATATGATAAAACGGCTGTAGCTGCTGGAGAATAACTCTTGATTTTAGCTGGTTTTAAGCTCTTCTTACGATTATTTTTGTGTATTGCTAATATTTGTGCAGCTGATAATGTTTTGATCCAAATTATGGCAAGTATTCAATCTTCTGTTCTGTAAACTGCATAACAAAATTACCCAGCTTGCTGCCTTTTTAAACTGTCTTTTTCTAACGCCCTTTTTAGGAAGGGGGAATTAGGCTTCCCTCTTTTAAAAAAGTGAATAGGGCAAGCCCTTTTATAAACGCGTTTTTTTATGATAGTTTAGGGAAAAAGTGTATATCAAAATATCTGTTGAGATAGCTATTTTAATTGTTATTTTATCTGTGATTAATTGTTTGATTTCTATGGAATTAATCTCTTTCCTATAATTTCTTATAATCTTAAGCAAGCGGAACATGTTTTGCTCATTTTCGTGCAATATTACAAATGGATTTTTATCTATCCTTTTGAACAGATGTTTATTGTTGGATGTTTTTGTTGTATATCCGAGCATATTGATGTCAATGATATAAAAGACTTTTTGTTCAGTGTTTCTATATAGTGAATGAATAACAATTTGTTGAGCACTTTCTCCATTATTTTGTTGGATATATTTTAAGTTGTTAAGCAATAATTATATTTACGTTATTATTAGATTTTGATGTATTGTATGTATTATTCAGAACATATTATAACCTTTGTGATTACATGTCCGCTAGCAGCTATATAGTCACCTTTTATCACCTCATACTTTTTTACATCAAATGCTGTGAACTCTAAACCGATCTGGAAAGATTTTATTGTGATTTCATCATTCTCTATTAATGAAGAGTTTAATGATGAAATGACTTTATACCTTTCATCACCCATTATTTTAACTTTAATATCTCTGTTAGGGGAGTATCTTATTATAATCTTACTACTTTTATCCAGGGACATTATTCTGGCATATAGATATCGTATCCGCCAAGTTGGGATACATTTCTTTTCCGTATCAAGAAGTTATTTTGTATAGAACTATTATAGATCTCATCAATATTATTAATAAAGTCATTCCAGTCATCAAAACCCAATAAATCTGAAATAGCTTCTTTTGTTTATTCACTGAATTTATTTGTACCTTTCCTCCAATGGTCAAATAAGTTCTTTAATGTATTAATGTGAATATCCGTTTCTATGTTCGATTTTGAACTTATTAAGGCAGATATCCTTTAATATTCCTTGTCTGTTTTAGGAAAATGATCAAGTTTGCCTCCTAGGCATATAACTTCTCTGATTTTCTGTAACATGGATACTATATTATATCGCTAATTTATAATATGTTACGAAAAATAATAAAAAAATGCTCCTCATTAATGGGATTAATGTGTAATTTTGATTCTCTCCATTACTTTTGCTGTGTAATAATTTAAAAGCTATATATTATGTCAGAAGTGTTTTTTCATGGTTCATCAAAGTTGTTCACAAAGTTTAATTTGGATTATGCCCTCAAAGGAACAGGGAAAATTAAGTTTGGTTTCGGGGTATATATTACATCCAGCTTTGCTTCAGCTGCTAATTATTCAAAGACATCAGATGCTGGAGATGATGAGAAACACTATGTTTATACTGTAGAGGTTGCTGAAAAGAACAGGGCGAACTATATCAGTTTTATAGAAGAGGTATGTCCTGTCATTATTGCCAAAACAGAAGCTAAATTGGGAGATAAAATACCACCGGTTTACACTGCAAATGGTAATCTCTTCAGGAAATATATAGGAATAAGACTTACTCATGATGTAAAAGAATGGCAGAAGTTAGCTTCGATTACAGATCCCGAAAAAGTGAAATTAAAAGTAGGTATTATTGAAGAAAAGACAGCTTCAGAGTTTCTTTATGGTATTGGAGTAAAGATGATAGAATGGCCTTATACCTGGACTAGTGGGGAGTCACGTTTTAATCGTGCTATACTTAATGCTGATAGTATTAAGATTATAAAGATTGAGGAGGTCAAGCTTGATAATAAAGGTAAATATGTAGAAGGGGCAACCACACTTGTCAAGGATCTGTCCGGCAAGCCAAGATCACTTGCACCGTTTATCAAGAAATATTACCCAGAATATTGGGGAGTTAAGGATTATCCTGTAAAAGAATGTGTATCTATTCATAAGGTAGATGGTTATTGGGGGATATTCAGTAATTTTGCTCAGACTCCACTTATTGTGAAAGGAGTAAAATTCAAGACAAGCGAACAACTGTTTCAGGTTCTTAAGTTCAAGAAGGTAGAGCACGTGAAGGAAGTATATAATGCACCACAGCCCAAGATGATAGCCAAGAAACTGGAAACACTAAATCGACGTGCGGACTGGGGTATGATATTCATTGATGTGATGAAATTCTGTCTGCAAACTAAATATGAGCAGAGCAAAGCATTCTTTAATAAACTTGAAGAGTCAAAAGATAAATACATCGTAGAGGATCAGAGTACATTCAAGAAGCCGGCCGACGCATGGGGAGTAAAATTAGAGCTTGTAAATAAGAGTGATTCTGAACAAAGGTTTACAGGCCCCAATCTGTTAGGTCAGCTTCTAATGGAGCTCAGAGATAATGGAACGCTGAAATACAATCTGCCGTGCGACATATTTGACTGTCTGACCTGTCTTAAATAAGAAATCTAAAGCAATAGATGGAATATGAATAAGATTATAGCCATAGGAGATGTACATGGCTCTACAAAATGGAGAGACATAGTAAATGGTAATAAGGATTCTAGGATAGTCTTTTTGGGAGATTATCTTGATCCATATGGGACATATGATGCAGGTGAGATACTTGATAATCTTATCGCAATCATTGACTTCAAACGTAATAATATGGATAGAGTTGTTCTGCTTCTTGGCAATCATGATTTACACTACATAAGTAGTGAAGCAGAACCATGTACGAGGTTTGATATACATCTGGCGGATAAAGCAGAGAGTTTGTTTATGGAAAATATCAGATTATTTCAGTACGCATATCAGATGAATAATATCATTTTTACGCATGCTGGGATATCTCACAGATGGTTTGAAAAAAACTTCAAGGGGAATATTAGTCATAACATAGCAGACCAGTTGAATAATCCAGATGATGAACAGTTAGAGGCTCTTTTTTGTGTTGGAGAAGCAAGAGGAGGTGAATCAGGCAGAATCGGAGGAATATTCTGGGCTGACCGCTTTGAACTCAAAGATCCTTTACATGGATTTACCCAAGTAGTGGGACATAACAGAGTTCAGAATATAACAGAAATGGCATACACTAATGATAACAAGATTATATTCTGTGATTGTTTAGGAAAAGGGAAATATTGTGAGTTACATATATAGAACGACTTTCAAACATTGATAAAATGGATAAGAAACCTATTCTTTACATTGATACGGATAATGTCCTTGTAGATTTTAAGACAGGGATAGACAAACTGACTGAAGAGGAAAAGATAAAATATGAAGGAAGATATGACGAAACACCGGACATATTCTCAAAAATGTTACCTATGGAGGGCGCTGTGGAGTCTTTTAAATTACTTTCGAAAAAATATGACGTTTATATTCTCTCTACATCTCCATGGGAGAATCTAAGCGCATGGTCTGACAAATTGGAATGGGTAAAGAAGCACCTCGGTAATTATGAATATAAAAGACTTATCCTTACACATCATAAGAATCTGAACAAAAGAGATTTCCTCATTGCTGACAGAACCAAGAATGAAGCTGGAGATTTTGATGGTGAACTTATTCTGTACGGTTCAGATGAATATCCTGATTGGGATAGTGTTGTACACTATTTCATTAACAAAGAATCATTATAATCACGTAATAATTAATAATATTATGACGATAGAAGATATATGTCGAGTTGCCTGTGTTACTATAGATGAATTAAGGGAAGAAAATAGAGTGATTTCACTTGCTGGTGAAGAAATTGATTACCTTCCTCAAGGGTTGTGTGTTTATGGATTGGATCTTAAAGAATGCCCCAATCTGAAGAGTTTACCAGAAGACCTGCAAATACGGTATCTATCTGTATTGGATTGTCCTAATCTTACAAGTTTACCACAACATCTTGAATTGGATTACTTATATCTGCTTAACTCTGATATAAAGGATATACCAGAGACTTCATTATGTAAATGTGAACTTGTATTGATATGCTGCCATAATATAGAGAAACTACCAGTAGGATGTGTAGAATTTAAATATGATTGTTATCTGGAAGACTGTCCAAAACTGAAAGAATTGCCACAGATAAAGCACATCGGAGGTCAGTTGGGAATTGCTCAAGGAACAGGAATAGAGTACCTTCCAGAAAATTTACGGATAGAGGGAGACTTGTGGGCAGTTGTAAGTCATCTTAAATCAATACCAAAGAGTGTTTATATAGGAGGTAATATATGTCTGGCCGGAAGCAGAAATTTTCAGCAACTACCAGATGACCTGATTGTCAATGGGGAGCTTGATATATCACATACGTTTGTAGAAAAGCTACCAGATAATTTAGTGATTAATGGTGATTTAAATATTAAGAGTACTAATATAAGATCAATACCCAACAGCTTGAAGGTTGGAGGGAACGTAACATGGACTTAGATTAATAGGTAGTGTTATGCATTAGATTTTTATGAAATATAATAATAGAACTACATTAAAATCTATTTGGATATGTCAACAATAATAAATAGAGTATCGTTCAAGAACTTCTTTTTCTTTTACGGAGACTATAAAAAAAATAGCTATACTTTCAGTAAGGGGTTAAATATTATAGTAGCCTTTAGAGGAATGGGTAAATCAAGTTTTTTTAATGGTATATTATGGATCCTAAGAGATCAAATATATGATTCAGACACGCTATCAATCAAATCTGCTCGTCTTGAGTCTTTGAATATGTTGTCTGATAGAGCTAAACTAGAAGAAGATTCACCTGAGTGTGGAGTCATTATAGAGTTTGAAGATGAAAGATTCCGATATGTCGTTGAGAAGAGAATCAAATTCAAAAAAATAGTAGTAGATGCTAGCACGTGTAATTCTAAAGACTGGAACATATCAGAACCTATAATTGATATAAATAAAACAGACCTTTTAACTAATCACACTACTTGTGTTTATGATATAGAAGAACAAAAAGAAATTATCAGCAACAAGCTAATAGATAGAGATATTCAGCCTTATGCATTATTACAAGGTAAAGCCATTTATAAGATTGTTGATTTGGCAAATTATACCAAGTTAACAAATGCTGTAGAAACACAGACAAATATAAAGGAATTGAATGAAGTATTTCGATCTTGTGAAAATATTGAATTTAGATTAAAAAAAGACCTGAGTAAGAAAACAAATAAAGAAGGTCTAAATAGCAAAGTAGAGAAGCGGTCTAACCTTAGTGGAGGTGGAATCTCTTTGCAATATACTGAATTGGTTGATATAATTTCAGATGCAACACAGATTTTCGATAACACCAAAAAGAGAATCTATGATGAGGTATTATCAAATTTGGAAATGAAATCAAATGAATATTATAGGCTTCTCACAGAAGGTAACAATGTTATAGGTGGAACTATGCGATTTGAAAAGACTTCATATGACATCATCGAAGTTAAGGTTATCAATGAAAAAGGAGATGAGTTGTCAGGTGCTTCTGAGGAATTTCAAAGAATTACAAAGATGGCTGTTGTAATGGCTATTATTTCATATAAAGTGGGTGAAAAGATAATTAATTGTCCGTTTATAACCGATGAACCATTCTTACCATTTGATAATATTTTTAATAATAATTTCCTAAAAATCGCCCCAAGTGTATTTAAGCAAAGTATTATTCTTACAGCGATGCTTTATGATATTACTGACAATATGTATTTATCAGAAACTAGTAAAATAATTCTCAAGAAAATAAAAAATGGTAAAATCGCAGGAACATTACATTTGAACTCGGAAGATGATGGTATTAATAGATTAATATAGATTTAATATTAATATGGCGCTATATGTGTTTTATAATAATGTAAGTATGGATTTATAAAACTAAAGCATAAAAAGGAATAAAAGAATTATTGCGTAATTTTATCTTTAATCTATATAGGGTATCAGCATCATTTTCTGCAAATGTTGCTGATACTGTATTAAAACTGAATGGTATTTCAATTTAAATATCAGTAAAAGCATAAATATTAGATTTGGCATTTTTTTAAGATGAATGATATAGAATACTATTCTATAAATATTGTGATAAATAATCATATTGAAAGTTGCGAAATTGCATATAATAACTCATAAATAAAGAAGATAGTCTAAGTAAGGATATGACTTGTAGAATCTTAATATGATAAAAAACTTCGAGCTAACTGAAGAAAATCGGTAATATATCATATCTTTGTACATAAAATATGGAAAATTACAAATATTATGTCGATTAATCAACAGGTTAAAATTAATAGAATAAAAGTAGTTTTAGTAGAAAAAGGGAAAACCAATAGGTGGTTAGCTGGTCAACTCGGTAAGTCAGATAATACTATATCTAGATGGTGTCTTAACAAGTCACAACCATCTATAGAGCAAATGCGCTTAATTGCTGAATTATTAGATGTCGATATAAGAACATTACTTTCACCTACTAAATAACCATAAAATGTCAAACAGAATAGATAACATAATTGAAGATATAAAAGAGCAGTATTTAGAATCTGATAATGGAATACCATGGATAATTGGTTTTAGTGGCGGTAAAGATTCTACTGTTGTATTGACACTGGTATGGAAAGCCCTTCTATCAATAAGAGAGGAAAAGGGAAAAGACTGTATGAACAGACCAGTATATGTGGTGAATAATGATACACTAGTTGAGAATCCTATTATATCTGATTATGTAATAGAAGTGCTCGATATAATAAAGAAAGCTGCTATTAATCAAGAATTACCTATAAAAGTACAAGTTACTTATCCAAAACTTGAGGATAGTTTTTGGATAAGTTTTTTAGGTAAAGGATACCCAGTACCTAATAATACTTTTAGATGGTGTACTGAAAGACTGAAGATTAGGCCTACTACTCAATTTATATTGGATAAGATAGACCAGATGGGTGAAGCAATAGTGCTTATAGGAACTAGAAAATCAGAAAGTGCGACAAGAGCTAAAACTATCTCGAAACATGAAATAAAAGGAAAGAGATTGAGTAAACATCCATTAAATCCAAATACATACACTTACGCCCCAATTAAGGATCTATATTTAGAAGAGGTTTGGCATATACTAAGAAACGATATATCGCCATGGGGATATGATAATAGTAAACTATTTCAAATATATGCGGATGCTAGTGCTGATGATTATGAATGTCCAACAGTTATAACAGATAAAACTCAACCTTCATGTGGCCAAAGTAGATTTGGATGTTGGGTTTGCACTGTTGTAAAGGAGGATAAATCGATGGTTGCTCTTGTCAAAAGAGGTAATGAATGGATGAAACCGCTTTTAGACTATAGGGATGAGATGGTAGAAGGAAGAAATATTTCTGAACATCGTTCTTCAACACGAAGAAACGGACAACAGGCGGTAGATCAGGATGGTCATAATTTAGGTAACTATACATTTGAATATAGAGTAGAAATGCTTACTAAGCTATTAAAGGTACAGAAGCATATACAAGAGACTCATCCGCACATGGAATTAATATCAAACCAGGAACTTGTAGCTATTCAAATTAATTGGTATAGAGACGGATATTTCAATCCAAAGGTTACAGATATCTATAATGATGTTTATAATAGAAGTATGCCTTTTGAGAATATGCAATATCAAGAAAGATTACTATTAGAGAATGTGTGTAGGGATTATCCTGATGATTATCATCTGATAAATGATTTAGTATCACTACATAAGAGTAAAACGATACTAATGAATAATAATGGATTGCAAGGTGATATTGAAAAAAGATTGGATAATTATATAAAGGAGAAACAATGTTTATAGACTCAATAATATTAAATAACTATAGGTCTTATAAGGGCACGAATAAAGTAACATTTAACAATGATACAAAGAATGTATATCTTATTGCTGGATATAATGGATTCGGTAAAACAACATTCTTAACATCATTGGTATGGTGCTTTTATGGGAAATTAATGGTAGATGTGGATGAAAGGTATCGAAGAGAAATCAACGATGTTCAAGGATATAAGAACTATGCGAAGTTAAATTTAAATAAACAATCAGCTCAAGATATTTTGAATCTTAACATTACTTTAGAGGAAAAGAAATATATACAGAAGAATGGATATGTTGGCATATATGAAAATCTACAGGAAAAAACACAGTATTTTGTAGAAATAAGCTTAACAGATGTTTTCATACCATCAATTCCTTGTAGAAAAATATCAATTAAAAGGACCTATGATTTTTTGTTAGAAAATGAAACCATAGAAGTTCTTATAGATGAACAGACAAACGAACTGGCAAAAGAAGTTGGTTATGACATATTTATAAATGACTTTATTTTATCGAAGGATATTGCAAAGTTCTTCTTTTTTGATGCTGAAAAGATTGTAAGCCTTGCAGAAACCAAAGGAACAGAAGAGAAGAAAAGGTTAAGTACAGCTTACAGTGAAGTTCTGGGTATAAAGAAATATGAGGATATAAAGCGAAATCTTGAAAATCTAAGAATTAAATTCAGAAAATCTAATGGGCTGAGTATATCTGAAAACAAGTTAGAGAAAATGTCTGCAGATGTTGAATCTTTGAAAAAAGATATAGAATCATTGGAGACTCTAAGGGAAGAAAATGAATTGTTATTAACGCAAGCCCGTCAAGATAAAGACAACCTGCAAGTGCTATTAATTAGGGAGGGTAATGCTATGAGTGTTGAGGAACTTAATAAAAAGAAAGAATTACTCAATACATTAAAGACAAAAATAGAGTCATTAAAGAATGACCTTAAAGATATGCTGGATTTAGCACCTTTTGCTATATCTGGCAAGCTATTCTATACACTTTCAAAACAAATAGAAACTGAAGAAAAGATAAGGAAAGGATTAATGGATGCAGATGCTATTAATGCTTCCTTAAACAAAATTTATAATACAATTCTAGAGAAGTTACGCAAGATAGAATTATCTGAAGATCAATCAAAGAAGATTAAAGAAATATTAGACAATTCTTTATCAGAATGTGAAACTAAGGTAGAGAATGAGCGAGATAAATCGGAAAATAGAATTTTATTGGATTTCAATCAGATTGAGAGCAGAGACTTTAATGCCTTATTTGATAATATCCGCTATTCTTTTAATACAACTTTTAAACAATTGGTAAGGGAATTAAAGAATACGAATATCTTCATGCTTAAAACTCAAAAGGCCATAAGTTCTGCAGAATATGATAATAAGGACATACAGATAAGAGAGATAAGAGACAAGAAAACATTGATTGAATCTAATATATTAGATCTGGAGAAAGAGATAAGAAGTATTTCAGAGAAGATAGGTGTAAAGAATAAAGAACTGACTGTCAAGAAAAAAAATCTATCTGAAATACTGAAAACAATAAAAATAGAAGGCAATGAGAAAGAAAAGGATAAGATTGCTGAAAGACTTATCAGAGAAATAACCTCATTTCTTAATAAATTAAAAGAGAAAAGAAAGAGCTCTATTGAAATTAAACTTAAAACCGGAATTGCATCATTAATGCATAAATCGGACTTTATTAAGGATGTAAAAGTTGATTTAATGTCTGATACAATAGAGATAAATTTATTGGATGATAAAGGAAATTACATTAAAAAAGACAAGTTGTCAAAAGGAGAGCAACAGCTATATGCTACATCCATATTAAAAGCATTGGTTGATGAATCCGGAATAGATTTCCCTGTTTTTATTGACAGCCCATTGCAGAAGTTTGACAGTATTCATTCTAAAAATATTATAACTAAGTTCTATCCGAACATAGCAAAACAAGTAGTTATTTTCCCATTATTGGGGAAAGAATTATCATATAGTGAATACGAACTCTTATATCCATATATTAACAAGACATATTGCATTATTAATAATAATGGAGTATCAAGTATAAAAGAAGTTGAACAATCAAGATTATTTGATTATATAGCAGAGTAACAGATATGTTTACGCAAATTAAGACATCAAAGAAAAATAAAGAGATTGTTACTATATTAAGCCGCAATTTTAACCTGGGTGCTGAGAATATAGTAGCTAGGATAGCATTTGCATATTCTCTTTCATCAGGGAAAAAAATGAATTTATCAGAGATACAAGATTCGCAAGGGAAAGAATATTCTAAAAATGTTTTATTTGGTAACTACATTAATTTCTATATAGGATTAATATGTGTCCATTATAATCTATATAAGAGTGATAAAGATATACCTAAATATATTAAAATGCATATAGATGATGGGCTTGAAATGATAAATAAAGAAATGAAAGAAAATCCCAACCTTAACGGTATGGATTATCTGATTGATAAAATAGAAAATGGTCTTGAAAATTTTTTAACCTTTGTAAATGGAGAATAAGTTAATATCATATCTATACGATGAAGACGAAATATCAGGTGAAACTTATCTATACTGTGTTGAAAACGGTATAGAAAGCATAGAAGATATAAATATAAATGATATACCTGATAATAAGGGAAGTATATATAAAGAACTACTTACCCTTAAAAACTCTATAGTTGAAAATGAGAATAATTTATCTGATAAAATTGAAGATGAGAGTTTAACTGAAAATTCTGAAGTAACGGGCTTAACATCTTCAGACAATTCATATATGCAGGTTGAACAAAATTATGAATCTGTATATTTGAAAGCTATAAAAGAGGTAGAAACAAGAACAAAGAATGTGTTAGATACTATAAGGAAGAGATGTACCACAGATGAAGAATTTTATTCTTTCATTCTTGAATTTAAAGACGAGGAATCTCACCCTAAAGTAGAGAAAGCAGGAAGAAAAACTGTCTTGCAAATATTAACTATTGCCGACAAACTTCGTAATTTACATGAAAGTTCATTGGACTTAGAAAAAAAAGTTAAAGAGCAAATAGAGTTGACTATAGACTTGGATATATTATATCCAATGATTAGTGTCGAATTAAAGAAACTGACTGTCAGATCACAAAACGCATTCAATGAACTTCTAAGAGATTGTGATAACTCTTTGAATAAATTGTATATCAGAATATCAGAGTATGCATTTGATGTTTCCAGTTTAAAAAAAGTAGGGAAAAAAAGTATACCTGAACTAATGCATATATTCTCTTATATTAAAGAAATAGTTTCAAAATCCAATGAGTGGACAGATCACTTTACTAGTGAATTATTAGAAAAGCAGAAACTTGTATCTGATAAAATATTGTCAAGTAATAATATAGATAACGTCCTTTCAGAGAAACAAAGGCTTGGACATTTCCCTCTTTTCGAAGTAATACAAATATATTTGGATAGTTTAAGTGTTAGAGATAAGTTAATAATGGATGGACAGATCAATATTTTTGAAGGGCAAATATTAAAATCCAGAGAAGAGATTGTAACTGAAATCAAACTATCTAGTGAGAGAATACGTCAGTTAAAATATAGTATATTAGATGACTTAGAAACCCATATTAAATATATATCAAATAAAGATTATATAGATTTATCATATTATGATATTAATACTCTTAAAATAGTGAATTCTAATGAATGCACTCGGTTTAAAAAGAATTTTCTATTGTGGGTGTTATCTCTGATATCAAATAATTATTGTCTTTTAGGAGATTATCGCGAGACATTATTAAGTTCAGATGATAAGAGACTTAATCTCAATCTTGTACCTGAAGGATTAAATAGAACTTTTGATTTCAAACTATTTATACAGTCATTCAATGAATTATATAACGACAAGCATTTAAGAGATTTAAAGCTAAATCTTAATGAGTACATCATAGACTACTTCAAAGGTGATATTCAATATGATAAGTTTGAGAATATAATTCAAATATGTAAACAGATATTGACGAATAATTATGATTGTTTGTATGATGGAAGCTCTATTATAATAGAAGCAAATTCGTATAGAAACATTCCGGACATAGTTGAAGAAATAATAAGAGAGCATGGCTCAGCTATGACAAAGAATGAAATATATGATGAATTTAAAAGGAGATACCCTGAAAGAAAAGTCAATATAGCAAGCATAGGGGCATCTATAAACATTAATAAGAATCTATGTGCAATAGGAAAAACAAGTACGTATACTCTAAAAGAATGGAATAGAGGAAAAGCCAGAGGAGGAACAATCAGAGAGTTTGCTTTAGAGTTTATAATGCAAAAATCTATACATATAGCCACGGTAGATGAGATTGTAGAGTATATTAAAAAATTTAGACCTACAACAAATGAAAAAAGTATTGTGTCAAACCTACAAGCTGAATCGAATAATCTTTTTTCAATTTATATAAGAGATGATGTTAGATACATAGGAATAACAAAAGAAAAATATGACTCTTCGTATGAAAGATTAGCTGAAGATGCTGAAAGGAGAGATTTTAAAACAAGCATTACTTTATTAGAAGAGTTTATTTTAAAGAATAAAAGATTTCCTTATAATAATTCATCTGCAGATGAATCGGAAATCAGATTAAGCCGGTTTTGGAGTGTACAAAAAAAGAAGAAAGAGGATAAAAAACTATCAGAAAATGAATGCAATATTTTAGATTCTATGTTGGCTCTATATGGAGATTTAGACATACCATATGATGATTATACATGGAAAAATAGATATAATGAATTGTCAAACTATATAACGAATAAAAGGAATAGATATTTGCCAGAGAATTTAAAAAGATGGTACTATAAAAATAGTAGGCTATTTGGCAATAAAGAATTAAAGGAGTGGCAAGAAGAATTATTCGTTAACTTAATATCTTTATGGAAAAATGCTTAAAGAATTGAAGCTACAATATATGTATTCGTCTGGGGGGACTAAAAAAACACCTATGGATTTTTTTACTGATTGCTTGACAAACAGTATAAAGTTCGATATGGGCTTAGGATTCTTTAGTTCTGCTAGTATAAATGCTCTTTCATATGGTTTTGCCTCATTTATATCTAACGGAGGAATAATGAGATTATATATAAATCAATATATATCAGAACAGGATTTGAAAGCATTTACTATTGAACCGCAGAAATACATAGAAGATAAAATACTTAATGATTTCCAGGAGTTATATAAGATTCTATCGGAAAGAGATGAGCATTTTTTTAATTGTTTGTCTTATCTTATTAGTAAGAGAAGAATAGAAATTAAAATCATAATACCGAAGACAGGAGGTATCGCTCATCAAAAATTCGGTATTTTTACAGATAAGCAGGGAGATAAAGTGGCATTTAATGGTTCATTGAACTTTACTGCTAGCGCTCTAATGTCAAGAAATATTGAAACTATTTCATGTGCTTTTTCTTGGAAGGATATTGATTCTGTTGTTGATTATGAGGAACAGTTTAATACTTATTTTAATGGCGATGTTAAGGATGTGGATGTAATAAGTGCAAAATTTCTAACAGAAGAAATTACTAAATCATTTCCATTCAAAGATGTCAAAGAATTATTAAAGAAAGAAGATGAGTTTATAGCTCAGAAAAAATATAAAAAAAATGATATGGTGATAGAGAATGTACCAAGATTCCCTTATGAGTCAGGACCAAGAGAATATCAAATAGAGGCATACAATAAATGGTTAGAACGTAACTGTAATGGGGTTTTTGCGATGGCAACAGGTACAGGTAAAACTATCACCTCACTAAATTGCATTTTAGAGGAATATAAACGCAATGGTAAATATAAGGTATTAATTCTTGTTCCTACTTTGGATCTGGTTAATCAATGGATAGAAGAAGTTAAAAAATTCTTTTTCTCAAATATTTATGTTGTTAACGGTACTACAAACTGGGAAAAGGATTTAACTGAATTAAAAAATGACATACTATGGGGTATAGACAATAACTTCGTTATAATATCCACATACGTTTCATTTAAGAATGCTACTTTTCAGAAAATTATAGCAGATTTATCTAAAGATGAATCAATGACTTTAATAGCAGATGAAGCGCATAATGTGGGAAGTAAAGAAGTTCTTAAATGCTTTAATAATCTGACGATAAAGAAAAGAATAGCATTATCTGCTACACCTTCAAGAGCTTTTGATGAGGAAGGAACACAATACATAAAAATGTGCTTTAATGATATGCCACCATATTGTTATAGTTTTACTATGCGAGAAGCTATAGAAAAGCATTATTTAATGGAGTATTTATACTATCCTAATGTAGTGTATCTGAATGATGATGAAATGGAGAAATATATATACTACACACAACGTTTGTTGCAATATTTTGATGGTAAAACAGGGAAGTTCAAGGACGAACCGGAAGTCCAAAATCTGTTAATGAACAGAAAAAGAATTATTCATAAAGCTCAAGATAAATATAGAGTTTTTGAGAACATAATTGATGAACTAAAATCTAAAGAGCAGCTAAAGTTCTGTTTTGTTTATTCGCCAGAAGGTATAGATTATCAGACTGAAAATCCTGAAAGTTTTATATCCCGATTAAAAAGCATAGTAAATCAAAAATATCCGGGAATTAGAACTAATACTTTTACTGGATCTGATAAAGACAATAAAAATAAATTGAGAGCATTTGCTGAAGGCAAGATAGATATGCTATTTGCGATGAAATGCCTTGATGAAGGTGTAGATGTACCGAGGGCAGAAGTTGGCATCTTTACCTCAAGTACAGGTAACCCACGTCAGTTTATACAGAGAAGAGGACGATTACTCCGAAAACATAAAGAAAAAGCGTTTGCATATATTTATGATTTGATTGTGGTTCCTGATTACAGGAAGGCAGATAACAAGTTTTTTGATATGGAAAGGTCCTTAGTAAAAAAGGAACTAATGCGAGTTGCTTATTTTGCCGATCTTTCTTCAAACTATAATGAAGCTGTACGAAATTTAAGGGAAATCTTGCAGTATTATGAACTAGAAATTAGTATATTAATCGATGAAATAAATAAACAATAGAAAATGACAACAATAGAATTACTTAGAGAGGTTTTAAAAGACCCGATTTTGAGAGAAAAATATAACATACCTGAAGCTGAGATTCAGAATGTTACGTTTAACAAAGAATCTAATTATAAGATAATAGAGGTTCTAAAGGAAATCATACGTCTTAAAAATCAGAATATTCCTGATGTACAAGTATATAAAAGCATAAAGATAAAATTTGATATTTAATAATATGGCTACATTAATAAACAAATTTGCATTTAAAAATTTCTACAACTATTATGGAGATTACCTTCAAAATAGTTACTCTTTCAAGAAAGGGCTTAACATTATTAATGCAGATAATGGAATGGGAAAATCCAAATGTTTTAATGGTATATTATGGATTTTAAGAGATCAAGTATATGATTCAGACACGCGCTCAATTAAATCTGCTAGTTTAGAGCCTTTGAAAATGTTGTCAGATAGAGCTAAACTAGAAGAAGATTCACCTGAATGTGGCGTCATTATAGAGTTCGAAGATGAAAGATTCCGATTTACCGTTGAAAAAAGAATCATATTCACGAAATTAGCTGCAGATGCAAGTACAAGCAATCCTGACGATTGGAACATATCAGAACCTATAATTGATATAAGCAAAACAGATCTTATAACAAATAATACAACTTGTGTTTATGATATAGAGGAACAAGAAGAAATAATTAAAAACAAGCTGATAAATAGTACTATTCAGCCTTATGCATTATTACAAGGTGAAGCCATTGACAATATTGTAGATCTGTCAAATTCAAGCAAATTAACCAATACTGTAGAAACTCTGACAGATATAAAGGAGCTAAATATTATTGAAAGTTCATGTAAAAATTTCTGTAAATATTCTCGTTCTGATTAAAAAATCAAACAAAACACATGTACTGAGAATAGAACACAGTTTGAGGATTTTCAAAAGAAAATTGATGATTTAGAAAATACAAAGGAAAACCTTGAAAAGCAGATCGTTAATTATAAGAGTGAGATGCAAAAGGCTAGTGAGAAAGTTTCATCAATTCAATCCCAAATTGCCAATACAGAAGAACGTGTAAAGTATCAGACTATATTTAAAAAAATAGAAAAGGAAGAAGAAGATTTACACACACAAATAGAAAATAAACTTTCCTCTATTAATGAGAATATATTTAGAAGTTTTATACCATGGATATTAATCGGGACTGAAGGAAAAGTTGATGCTTTCACAGAGATAAAAGAAAAATATAACGAAGAGAGATTAAAAAAGAGATTGAGAAACAACCCTGATGAACTTTTATCTACATTAGGTCTTTTACCGGAAGGAAGTCCGGATGATGTTTCTTTAGAAAAAATGCTTAAAGAACATGTATGTCTGGTGTGTGGGAAAACTTTTGAAGAAGGTGATGAATCACACAAAAGAATCCAAGCACTTCGAAATCGTTCTAAATCGCAGACTATGTATTCTGATAAGAAAGAGTCTGATTTACATGTTTTCTTTGATAATATACATACATCTGTAGCTAAATATATAAACGTAGATAACATATTTGGCTCAATAGCTAAAGAAAGAAAAGCAATTAAAGATTTACAGAATCAGCTTCAAAAGAAAAAGAACGAAAAAGAAGATGCAAAAAACTCATTCTTTAATTATGGTGGTAGTAATAAATCTTTATATGGTGAAAGTGATCAAAACCTTTTGAGCTCATATAATAGAGCATTGAATGATATGGAACACTATAAGAAGTGCTTTAATGATGCTCAAAATCATTTAGATGATATAGTTAATAATATAAAATATTATGAAGAGAAACAGTCTAGCCTGAGTGGAGATGGAGTACCACCACAATATAACGAATTGGTTGATATAATCTTGGATGCAACACTGATTTTCGATAATACAAAAAAGAGAATCTATGATGATGTTTTATCAAATCTTGAAATGAAATCTAATGAGTATTACAGACTTCTCACAGAAGGAAATAATGTTATAGGTGGAACTATGCGCTTTGAAAAGACTTCATATGATAGCATTGAAGTTAAGGTAATTAATGATAAAGGTGATGAGTTGTCAGGTGCTTCTGAGGGATTCCAAAGAATGAAAAAGATAGCTGTGATTATGGCTATTATTTCATCTAAGGTAGGTGAAAAGAAATTTAATTATCCTTTTATAGCAGATGCACCATTTTCTGCATTTGGCAAGAACTTCATCAATAATTTCTTTAAAACTGTCCCTAGTGTATTCACACAGAGCATTATCCTTATAAAGGACCTATATGATCCTAAAAATGAAATGTATCTGACGAATGAGGGACATGAAGTATTGGAGAAAATGAGAAATGGTGAGATAGAAGGGACATTCTATGTAAACTATGTGGAAGAAGAAGTTGATCAAACAGAATTAGAAACTAAAATAATTGTTTATAAAAAATAATTATATGAACAGTCATGAACTACGTCAAGAGATTGAATCTAGGAAACCTAGATACTTGGCAAAATATCAAACATTTATTGAAACAATATCAACAAAAGGCTCAAAAAGTGGAGGAGATTATATTAAATTCGGAGCCTATTATCAAACCTATATGTATGCTTTTATGATAGGATACAAAATAGGTCAGTGTAATCCAATAGCTGGCGGAGGTGACAGTAGAGATTTTGCGCCTATTGTAACATGGAAACCTTATGATTTAGTAAATTATATATTAATGTTAATTCTTTCTGAAGGAAAGGATAAAATAGGTTTTGAGTGGATAGAATTAGAAGATATGTCAGAAGAAGATTGTAAACTTGCAATAGCAACTATAATAAGAAGAATCGAAGGATATGCGAATACAGGTTTTGAATATCTGTACAAACGATTTTCAGAAAGCAAAAATGAGTTTTCAGATCCTTTTGTTTACACTAATATATTAAGAGAGTTATCAAGTAAATAGATATGATTGAGATTTATCATAATTTTGAAAGTAGTAGATATATGTGGTTGTGGGCTAAATATGTAAGTGCTGGTCGAATTGAGAAGCATTGTACAGGATGCCTTGTAGGACCTTATAGTAAGAAATTCTCAGGAACTGTTAATAAGGAACTTACCAATCAAACATGTCTATTGATGGATGAGTATGATAATTTCGAAGCTATTTATTTCTGTGGTGTATTAAAGGAAGGATATTTGAACAAGAATCCGGAGAAAAATAATTATAGGCATAATGTCCATTTTGTTGTTCTTCCTCAGCCTGGCAATTCTGATGTATGGGAATTTGAAAACTGGAAGGTTACAATTAAAGATGGTATCCTTGAAAGAATACCAAAAACGTTTGAGTTAGATGATTCATTGTTCAAGTATCCTTATGATGCTCATTATTTTACATGCAGGATTTTTAGGTGGATGGTTGGGCATTTCTACCCAGAACTTATTAAATCGACCCACTACTGTCCAATAAAAGTTAGCTAATCGGTCTTTGAAATTATTGAAATACAGTCTTTTAAGCAGTCCTTTAGAATGAAACGGATTTGAATTCGTAGCTTAGCGGTCAAATTGAAGGCCGCTTATGAACCAAGATAAATACGTATTCGCTCAACTTACCGCTTTTCTGAACAGAACCCAGTTCAACAACTTCGTTCGCAAGTATGATGGCAATCGCTACGTGAAGCAATTCACCTGCTGGAATCAGCTGCTTGCTATGATGTTCGGACAACTGAGCAATCGTGAGAGTCTTCGCGACCTAATTGTGGCTTTTGAAGCACACCGAGCTAAGCAGTATCATCTTGGTTTGGGACGCCATCCAATAGCCAAAGCCACTCTCGCTTATGCTAATCAGAATCGTGACTACAGAATCTTTGAAGACTTCGCATTCTATATAATGAAGGAAGCTTGCGAAAAGCGAGGGACCAATATTTTGGTAAGCATCCGATAAAATACACATTGTAAAGCCTTCCACTCTTCCGTTACTTTGCCAATAAAAAGACCATGAAACGAATAATGAGTAAAGAAGAGTTCCTGTCCGTTTATGAAAGACAACAGGCCAGTGGCCTGACCATAAAAGATTTCTGTGAGAATGAGTCCTATTCATCCTCCTGTTTCCATTATTGGAAGAAGAAATTCGGCCTGAGCCGTACTTACACCAGCCATCCGGACAAGCTTCCCGATGATACATTCATTCCATTGGATCTGCGTCGCAGAGGCAATCTCCCGCCAGGTGCGGGTGGCGACGTAACGATAGAGCTTCCTTCCGGAATCAGGATCCACCTTGACAGCCATGGAAACCCTGAACTGACATTTGGATTGATACACAAATTATGCGGCCATGTTCTGTCTGAATGATACCATGCGCTATTTCCTGTGTCCCGGAAAGACGGACATGCGCAAGGGGATCAACTCTCTGTGCGGAGTGGTTCACGACCGGATGGGACATGACGTCCGTCTGGGCGATGTCTTCATCTTCATAAACAGAAGCAGGACCACCATGAAGCTCCTCCATGCTGAGGACGGCGGCATGGTATTGTATGTGAAACGTCTGGAAGAGGGCACGTTCCGGCTGCCGGCCTATGACAGCCGGAGCAGGTCTTATCCGATGGAATGGCGCGACCTGGTCATGATGGTGGAAGGAATCAGTGACAATCCGAACGAGAGGCTGAAAAGGTTGAAAGCCAGTAGAAAGGATGGCTTCTATTGAAAGTATTTTCATGTATCCGGTTGCGTATCTGCCGAAAAATCAGTATCTTTACATTATATAAAGAGATAGAAACGGATGATTTAGCAGGATACAATGGAACAGATAATCAAGAGTCAGCAGGAGCAGATAACCGGTCTCCTGGAGACTAACCGTTCCCTTGTCGAATCCAACGGAAAACTGCTGGAACAGACGGATGCGCTGCAACGGAAGATACAGGAACTGCTCTCACAGATAGCATGGCTGAACCGTCAGCTTTTCGGGCGGAGGAGTGAGAAGCTGGCAGCCCTGGATCCCAACCAGCTCTCCCTGTTCGATCCCATTCATGCAACCGGACAGAGTGAAGACATCCGGGAAGAGGACAGCAGCGCAGCGGTTCCTTCAAAAGCAAAGCCCGATGGAAAGAAGAAGGAATCCCGGCGTAACCGCGAACTCCTGGAGGGACTGCCGGTAGTTGAAGTGGTGATTGAACCCGACCGGGTGGATTTGGACCGTTACAGACGGATCGGCGAGGAACGTACCCGTACGCTGGAATTTGAACCGGGCAGGCTGTATGTAAAGGAGACTGTCCGTCCCAAATATGGATTGAAAGACAACCTGAGTCTTCCCAAGGAAGGTGAAAGCGGCGTAATCATTGCTCCGCTTCCACCTTCTCCTGTTTACAAATGTCTGGCCGGTTCCACCATGCTGGCCGAAATGCTCCTGCAGAAATACGAATATCACGTCCCATTCTACAGGCAGGTCAAGGAGTTCCGCCATCTGGGTGTCCGTCTTTCCGAAAGCACACTGAGTGGCTGGTTCAAGCCTGTGTGTGAACTGCTGAGACCACTTTATGGCGAGCTGGTCCGGCTGGTTGTCGGCTGCGGGTATGTCCAGGCGGACGAGACCACTGTAAGGGTGATCAGCAAGGGAAAGGGGAAGGCCGACAAGGAGTATCTGTGGATGGTCAGGGCGGTCATGGAAAAGCTGGTCATCTTCCATTACGATGACGGCTCCCGTTCGGGACAGACGATAAGGAAACTGCTGAAGGACTTCAAGGGATATCTGCAGAGTGACGGTTACAGTGCCTACAATGTATTTGAAGGTACTGAAGGAGTGTGCCTCATAGCCTGCCTGGCCCATATCAGACGTCATTTTGAGATGGCTCTGGAGGAAAACAGAAGTCTGGCGGAGCATGCATTGAAAATAATACAGGAGATTTATCGGACAGAGCACTTTGCCGACTTCCGGGAATATACGGCGGAAGAACGGCGTGAACTGCGGAACCGTCAGTCCGCCCCCCTGCTGGATTCCTTTGAAAAGTGGATGGAAAGCACATATATCAAGGTTCCGCCCAAAAGCCGGATGGGACAGGCCATCTCCTATGCGTATCCGTTATGGCCCAGAATGAAGGCCTGTCTCAAAGACGGCAATATAAAGATAGACAATAATCTGGCCGAAAATGCGATACGTCCTCTGACGCTCTCAAGAAAGAACTTCCTCTTCTGCGGGAATCATGAGGCTGCGGAAAATACAGCGGTCATCTGTTCATTGCTTGCCACCTGCAAGGCACAGGAAGTCAATCCAAGAGAATGGCTGAATGATGTCATTGCCAGGCTTCCATATTATCAGGAAAAAGACTCCGGCAAAGATATACGGGAACTGCTTCCGGATGTCTGGAAGTTGAAGAAGTCCAACGAAAATCCAATTGAAGTCTAATAGAGATACAATAGAATAGCAAACTCTTCCTGTCAACTTTATATTCGTTGATAAGAAGAGTCTGTTGTTTTATGAATCTACAATGTGTACTTTATCGGATGCTTACTTTCTATCGAAAGTTAATGACTTTCATATTTGTACTCTGCTATTGGTTCAAACTGACCGTTGCTGTCGAGGATGTAAATTACACATCAAGACTTCGGAATAACCAAGCTTATGTTATCCTTAACTATCTCAACCAACAACCCACTTACAGGATAGTAAATATATTTTTGCAAGACTTTCTCACCGGCAGCTTCGAGTGCATCCTGATAGGCATCAAGTTGTCCGGCATACCATCCGGCAAAATGCTCATTGTCAGGATCCAAAATATATTTTGCTGCCATTGGGCTATTTTTGAAGTCAACAAGTATATTACCCTCCTGCACCTGCCATACAAGGTCTATGCTACCAACAATGGTTTGTCCGTCATAATCCATACGGAAAGGACGTTCGTGATAAGTCTTAACCGGTTCTCCATGAAGTAAGACCAGTTTATCATAGAGATTTTTCCAGGCTGACAGTATTGTATCTGTATCTGTAAGAACAGCAGAAAGTCCATAACTGTGTATTATCTCCTTTATGGCAATTCTGTTTACAGAAGGCTTTTCTTCTATGCCTGCAAATATCTGATGGATACAATTACCTACTGTTGCCATATCGTCAGGATTATTACTAATAGGGATACGATGTTCAAATTCATAATACCTACCTATTTTACCGCATTTGCGTATATGGCTTGGTGAAATATATCGTGGTTCCTTTGTCTTAAAATCAGGTTCATCAATATTTAAGCGCATGGACAATGTATCGTCTCTATCACCATAGTTTTTTAGTTTATCAAACTCTTCCTGAGTCAAGGTGAAATTTTTAAAAATATGACCTATGCCAAACACATCCCAATCGCCTTGCTCAGGTATGGTTTCGGAGGCTGTATTCACTCCATTATCCTTAGGCCACTGTAACAGTTTCACTCCTCTTTTAGGCTTCTCTATATTAAGAATCAGTACATCCTGTGGACGGGTCATTCCTACGTAGAGCACACGGTTCATTTCTGAAAGCATTGCCTTATACGCCTGCTTGAAACCGGCAGATTCCTCAATAACTGAACTTATTTCATCTGGGACATTTCTATCTGTACTATATATCCATGGTGTCAGCCTTATGAATACGTTAGGATAAGGATTCTCAGCTGTCGGTTCCTCAACGTGAACTGGATGCACACCATAAGTCTCACCCCTCACAGCTTTCTTGAGATCGGATACGTTTGTATTGAGAGACATCAGAATGACATACTTCCACTGCAGTCCTTTGCATGAATGGTAGGTATGCAGCTGCACACCGTTTGCATCACCGATACCCGTTGGTGAAACAGTCTCAATATAGGCAATAAATCCGTCAATCGTAGCCGGAAGATTCATCTGTACGCAGTGTTCCTCGTAAATGCGTGCGGTATTGATGATGATCTGCAAACAGGATATTCCAAACGCAGCATCAGTTTCTACCTTCTTAACTATATTAAAGAGGTCCAACATGATAATCATACTCTCAACAAGTGAGGAAACTGATTGTTGTTGTAACTTAGGCCGGATAGTCAGTAATCTACGAATTAGTGGCACCCCGGCAAGATAATCCTCTGTTTTAGCATCGTCATTGGCATCATTCAGGATCTTTTCCTCAATAATTCTCCTGGTGTTGTAATCTTCCTCTGTCAGTATGGCTACTGTTGCTTTTGCCAGACTATCCTTAGTACTGTCCACAATATGTAAGAGTGATGAAGTCAAAGTATAGGTATACGAATCTATGATTGGAGTATCCTCTCTGCTCGAAGGTATTTCATACTGTTTCAGTTGGGATGCAACATCGGCAAGTGTAGCATTAGCACGTGCCAATACAGCTATCTCATTGGGCTTGACTCCCCGATTAAGTAACTTCAGAACGTGTTCCGCCACACCATATTCATCACTGTTGACAAAATAACGGAGTGATTCCTCATAGTTATCATTCTTACGATGTTGTTTGAGGCAGATGTTTTTTTCCTCAAGTATATCTGCAAAAGTCTTCCTGAATACATCATTGTTCAGTTCGACAATGTCAGGGAGTGAACGCCATGATGTATCCAGCGTATCGGTATCACAACCATTTTCTTTCTTTGATACACTATCTACAACAGCCTTGGTAAGCGCGATATCGGAACCACGGAAACCATAAATTGCCTGTTTAAAATCACCTACCCAATAAGAATGCTCCATCAGGTCGCTTAGAGCATCGAATATCTTCACCTGAATTGGAGAGGAGTCCTGGAATTCGTCTACGAACAGATAACGGTACGACTGAGAGATCTCGCTGGCTATGTCTTTATTCATCATAAGCAGACGCATGTACTTCTCCATATCGTTGTGTCGAGCAGATTCTTGTCGCGCTTGAATTGGGCGAAATTCTCTTTCCAGCGTTGTGCAAGGTCGAAAATCAGACGGATATACTTTTCCTGCCTGTCGTAGACCATTCGACTTGTCCATAGTCCGGCCATACGATTCTGGAAATCCTCGGCCAGCGAACCGTATCCCTTAGGGATCCGATGGTTGAATCGATATTTTTCAATATTCCAAGTGTCGGACGGTCAAGGCGTCTTTTAGCCTGTACCAGTGCTTCTATTCTTTTATCGTTAGTGGCACTTTGTTTCCTGTTACGGAGAAAGGTCTCATGCTCCGCAATCACCGCCTTCAGCTCTTCGTAAGTGAAATTGCAGTTGCTGTCTGCTTTCACAAACTTACGGATATAGTCAAGCGATTCTTCTTCGCTTTGTTTAAAATCTTCCAGTTCGTAATTGGTAGCAAAACCAATGACAGCTTTCAGGTGGTCTTGCCAGAAATCATAATTGATGGCTTTCTTCACCATATACCCTTCTGTGACGCGTATATCAAAATATCTGGCAAATCCATGCAGTACCTTCAATTCTTCGTCTGTAGGAAGTTCCGACAATGACTGTGATATATAATAGGCTGTATCTTCTTCTGCCATTACACCCATGTTAGGCGACAGTCCGAGATGGAACCAATATTTGCTAATCATGCGTTGACATACACTGTGAACAGTGCCAATCATGGCATAATCCAACTGTATTGCTGCATCATAAAGGCCTTCATCATAAAGGAAAGCCTTTGCCTTTTCCTTAAACTCATTGGCCGCCTTAGTCGTAAAAGTTGTCAGTATCACCTGTTCAGGCTTTACTTTTTCTGACTTAATCAGATTGGTCAGGGTTTCTGTCAGTCTGTATGTTTTACCACTGCCGGCTCCCGCATTGATATATGTTACGTTTTTCATGATGCTTTAATTATTAAAAAGTACATATTGGGAAAAGAAGTTCTCTTCCTTCATATTTTTTTCTTCGTCTTTTTTCAGAGGGAAGAGTCCACACGATTCAGTGTCTTTCACATATTGAAGTTCATCGTATGCTCCATTGGTTTCCACGACTCCGCATTCCAATTGTTTCTTTCGGTAGATGACTGATTGTCTCAGTTCTTCTACGATATTATCCCGGTTCTCAGGAGTTATCTGCGTGCAGTGCCGTCCTTTGAAAACTTCTTTGCTGTAAAGGCGTGCTTCAGGCATAAGGAAGTAGGCCACACGTCTTACCTCGTTCCTTTCTTTCTGGCCGAGCATAATTCTATATAGTTCCAACTGCACTGAGCGATTGCTCTCCAGTTTATCCTGATATCCTTTTACCCAAGTTGTCCATTTAAAGTCGAATACTACAGGATATCCTTCTGCATCTTCTAGTGTCATATCGATGAATCCCAGTACATCACGTTCTCCTTCATTTTCTTCTTTATCGAAAGCATCCGGAAGGCCCAATTTCAAGTTGGCCTGAACATACTGCTCGCAGCCAGTTACCTTAAGGTCATTATCCTTGAGTATTTCCAGAAGAGTGTCCAGACAAACGCGAAGTTGTTCATGCAGAAGTTTCTCTTTCAGTCTATTCTCTGCTAACTGCAGGATTGCCCCTTTTGCTTCAACTACTTTTATGTATGCTACATCATAGTCCTCCATGCGTAAGGCAATTTCCTCGGGGGTAGCATACCGTTTACCCTCAGTGGGGCTGAATAATGCCTCAATCACTGCATGAGCCACATTACCCATGGTTGTCTTTACATCGGCCATCTGAGCCTTACCATCGGCAGTGATGTTCAGCATCCTTTCCATCAGATAGTCAAACGGATGCTCCACCAGTGTAGCAATACTTGTCGGGCTCAGATGGTCCGGCCATTTCAGTTTATCGGCATATTCAAACTTTAGTTCTGCTGCCACACCGCCATTCTCAACAATTTCCACTTCGGTCATGTTGCCGGCATCAATTTTAGGTGTAAGAATAAACTTTTCTATATTCTCCACCTGCTGCTCCAGACGGACAATTAGTGGATGTTTTAAAGTACTTTCTCCACCTCCTTATAAAAAAACGAACAAAGAAAATTTACATTTTTAACCGTATTTTGTATTGTTACATAAATGAAAAAGCCGTTGGGAAACTCCGATTTTCCCAACGGCTATACATATAAAAACTTTTGATCACTATTGCATGTTTATTTCAGATATGCAATTTTATTGCATATTACTTTAGTGATATCTTATCGACAGTTTCTCTTTTCTTTTCACTTACTAATTCAGCATAGATTTGTGTTGTTGCAACATTCTTATGAGTAAGCATTTTTGACACTGTGAAGATGTCTGTACCGGCTGCAATCTGTAGTGTAGCATATGTGTGCCTAAAGCAGTGGAATGTTATATGTTTTTGAATACCTGCTTTTTTTATCCATGCTTTAAGAGGATATCCAGTCATGCAACGTCGCAGTTCTTTGAACACTTTACCTGTGCCCGGTTCTCCACAAAGTGCGTATGCTTCATAACTGATAGGTAGTAGAGCTTCTGTCTGTGTTTTTTGCGTACGAAGACGAATGCAATGTCCCAGATCAGGGGCTGTGCATAAATTTTCCCACTTAAGATTCAATATATCACTGATGCGTAACCCGGTAAGACATGAGAAAAGGGATGCATTTCTTAATACAGGGATATCGCATGGGGTTGAAGCCAGAGTCTTTAATTCATCTTGTGTTAAAAACTCTTTATGAATATCCCTACTTTCTATCTTTTCAAGAAAATCATTGGGATTTTCACGTAAATATTTATCTCTATATGCAAGTTTCAAAACTCCTCGGAATAATGAGAAATAACTGGCAGCTGAATTACGGGAAACCATTTTATCTGTATGTTTTAGTTGCCTTGCATGGAGAAGATAGTCTCGGAAGCGGTTACATAGGTCAACAGTGATTTCTCCAAACATACATTTGCCATTGACAAATTTCTCAAAGTGCAGATAAACGATATGCCATTTATGATCTTTTTTACGGCATACTTCTTTGAAATATGCCATAAAGTCGGCTCTCATTTTGTGTCTGTCCATAAATCCAAATTCTTCATTGATTACAGCCTCTTGTCGGCGGCATCTGATAAGTTCGGCTTTAGCTAGGATTTCATTATTGTAATCTAGCTCAATTGCATTTTTGGGGGTTGCATAAATGTAAAATCCTAAATATTCACGTCTGCTCAGTTTCATTGTTTTAGGATTACGTACAGCAGGGTAGTAGTCCAAGTAAAGAGAGATTCGTCCGTTTCTTATAGGGCGTTGTCTTAATGTTACAGTAGTACATGTTTGTTGTCTCATAATATATAATGTATTAAAATTTATATTCAGGTTTAATTCCTATTGTGGTGATAGCAAAATAAACAAGTGTATTCCTGGTGATGTGGTTATTTTAAAGTTAACCACAGGATAACCAGTAAATAACATTAAATCGAAGGTGGAGCAAGCAGATCATCGAGCTCTTTGCGTGATATCTTGATATATTTTCCTTCCTGCACTTTACTGATATGATGCCATTTTACATAGTGATACAATTGGTCACGAGTGAGATTGTATTTTTCCATAGCTTCGGCTGTCGTATAATATTCTGGTTCAGCTTTAGTAAGACCTTTGGCAATATCTACATGCTTTTTGGAATAGAATACCTGTCGCTTGATTTTTTTCTTTGGAATAGCAAATCGGGAAACAAAAGAATATATAGCACTTGTTGTCATGCCAAACTTTTCCGTTAAATCTTCTACAGAATACCATTCCGTAATGTTGGAGTCCGGTGCTTTAGATGCAAAATATTTATCAAAATGCTTGGCACTCCAGTATGTTTTTCCTCTTTTGAAAACTTTGGGTATATTTTGTTCTTTCCCTACTTTAAATATCCACGATTCGTTTACTCCATATTTACTTGCAACTTCAGCGGTAGTATAAAAATCAGTAATAGGAGAACGAGGTGACTTTGTATGTTTCTGGTACTGTTTAGGAGTGTCAAAAATTTTTTCTAGGCTGGATCTCCTTATTTTTGTCTTGCCTTTAAATTGTACTGCAGGAATAAGACCATTTAATAAATAACGGTATAAAGTAGCTCTACTCATTCCTAATAATTGAGCCGTTTCAGTAGGAGATAAGAATTCTTTTTCTTGAATCCTTATTATCTCAGGTTCATTTGTAGAAGCTAAATTCTCATTAACAGATTGAACTTTTAATTCCCTTTTTTTTGCTTTGTATGCATGATCATTGCATTGCTTGCAACAAAACCTCGTAGAGCATTTGTAGGCAGTAAATTCTTTACCGCACCACTCACATTTCTTCTGAATTCTAATTAAATTTCTCATTCTAATTTCTCTTTTTAGTTCGTTTAAAATGTCTCATTATGTCTCATTGTGTATCAAGACGTCTCATTCTTATACCATCTTGCAAATCGCAAAATACCCAAATCGGCCCATGCGGTACAAAATCGACACAAAAAATGAATGAAAAACCATTAGAAACCATTATTATATGGTTGATGGCAAAAAGAAAAGGCGCTCAAAATGAACGCCTTACTAATTAAATATGATAGATGTTTATGGTTTGTAATACTACCTTATTTTCCGATGCAAAAATGTGAGAAAATGTTGTTTAAAATTTCTTGTGAAGTTATTTCTCCGCTTATTGTTGAAAGGTTAAGCAGCATTTCCCGCAGGTCTTGACTTACGAGATCTGCAGGCATAAGGTTTTTCAAACCGGATATTACATCGTCCATGTTTTTGCTTGCTTTTGACAATGCCTGATAGTGTCGCTCGTTGATGACTATTGAGTCAGAGGAATTAGTTTTGCTGCTGTTAATGACTTTAACCAATGTGTCTTCTAACTGGTCGATTCCTGCTCTCTTTTTTGCAGATGTTATAACAAAGACAGGTTCTGTTTCTTTGTCGGGATTTTCCTGGCTTGTGGTCTTTATAATACTTCTTATGTATGCAGACAGTCTGCTTTCTATTTTTTCCAAAGAAGATTTGTCGGGTATTATGTCAGCTTTGTTTATGACGGTAATAAGCGTTTTGCCGCTTTCCAATATGGTGCCCAACTCGTCTGTAGTGTCTTGCATATCGTTTTCCAACACTTCAGGCGCACTTACTACCCATATTATTATCTGCGCGGTGTCAATTACCTTGAATGTTTTGTCGATGCCGAGATTTTCTATAACATCGTCGGTTTTTCTTATTCCCGCCGTATCGATGAGCCGGAACTCGATTCCCTTTATTATAAGACGCTCTTCTATCGTGTCGCGTGTCGTGCCGGGAATGTTGCTTACTATAGCCCGCGAATCGGAAAGCAGGGCATTCATAAGCGTCGACTTGCCTACGTTTGTTTTACCTGTTATTGCTACAGGAACACCGTTTTTCACCGCATTCATTGATGTGAACGAGTGCAACAGGCTTTGTATTTCTTTTTGTATGTCTTCGGCTTTGGAGATGAGAACCGGGCGCTCTGCAAAGTCCAAATCGTCATGGTCTGAAAAATCCAGTTCCAGTTCCAACAACGATTGTATGTCTTTTAGTTTGTCGCGCAACATGTTTATCCTGTCCTTGAAGCCACCTTTCAATTGGTTCATCGCCACGCGATGTGAGGTCTCTGAGCGCGAAGCAATGAGGTCGGCAACAGCTTCGGCCTGGCTCAGGTCCATTTTGCCGTTTAGAAAGGCGCGCTCGGTAAATTCTCCCGGATTGGCAAGTCTGCAACCTTCGGATATGAGCATTTGCATTACCCGGTTAAGGATGTACAGCGAACCGTGACAGGAAAATTCCACTGAATCCTCGCCTGTGTATGAATGCGGAGCCTTGAACGAAACGGCAATGACTTCGTCAAGCGTGCTGCCGTCTTCGTTTTTTATTTCGCCAAACACAGCTGTGTTATGCTGTATTTCGGAAAATGCTTTTTTATATCCTTTGGGAGTGAATATTTTGGAAGCAATGGCTATGGATTCATCTCCCGATATTCGTATTATGCCTAACGCACCGCCTGTTGCGGTGGCTATGGCACAGATTGTGTCCTGTTTGTTCATCGTTCTGTTGTAAACTGATATAATTCTTCGGTAAGCAGGCTTACGGCCTTTTCCAAGCATATCTTGTCTGTTTCATCGAAAGCGTTCAGTTTGTCGGAGTCAATGTCGAGCACTCCTTTTACTTCGTTGCCTGCGATTATGGGCACTACAATCTCAGAGCGCGAGAGCGGGCTGCAAGCAATATGGCCGGGAAATGCGTTTACGTCGGGCACGACAATGGTGCATGCTTTTGCCCATGCTGTCCCGCATACGCCGCGCCCTTTTTCTATCCTGTAACAGGCTACGCTTCCTTGGAAAGGTCCAAGCGCAAGACTCCCGTTTTTTACCATATAGAAGCCAACCCAAAAGAAGCCGAACGCTTCCTTGAGTGCAGCGCAGGTATTTGCCAATATGCTTGTCTCGTTTGTTTCGCCTTTTATCAGACAAGCGTATTGCTTAAGGAATGCTTCGTAGCGCTCCTTTTTGTTTTGTATGCCGTTTAGCACGAAACTCGCTTCCATAAGTAGGACTCAAATTCTTTCAAGTACTTTTTCAATCAGTCCTGCCATTGTGTTTTTACTGCTTGCCCCGGCTTCCTTCTGGTATCTGTCGGCCACGACCATGCATACCGATGTGGCGCGGTGGCCGAGCAGCGAGGCAAATCCGGCTACTGCCGAACTCTCCATCTCGTAGTTAAGTATCTTAGCGCCTTTGTATTCAAAACTCTCTATCTTATCGTTTTGCCTGTCGTCTGCAGGTTGTATGCGTAGCCTGCGCCCTTGCGGCCCGAAGAATCCCGGGGCCGATACGGTAATGCCCTTTATCATGTCGTCTCCGGCTATGCGGTTCGACAGCTCGCAGTCGGCAATGGCCACGTAAGGGTGGGGAGCACCCATGTATCCCGACCAGGACATGTGCCTTACAAATGCTTCCTCCAGTTCAAGGTCACAAACCTCGTTGCGTCCTTTGTAAAAGTTCAAAAGCCCGTCCAAACCTATTGATTCGACCGAGCAAATATAACTGCCCAACGGCGTTTCGGGCTGTAACCCTCCGCAGGTACCTATCCTTACTATTTCAAGCCGATGTTTATCTTCCTTTTCGGTGCGTGTGCTGAAATCAATGTTGGCAAGTGCGTCCATCTCGTTCATCACTATGTCCACGTTTCCGCAGCCTACGCCAGTTGAAACGGCGCTTATCCGCTTGCCTTTGTATGTCCCGGTTATGGTGTGGTATTCCCGGTTCATGATGTCGCATTCCGTACTGTCAAAGTATTGCGCTATCGTTTCCACGCGCTTCGGGTCGCCAACTAAAATAACCTTGTCGGCCAGATTTTCGGGATGCAGGCAAAGGTGGTATATCGTCCCGTTGCCGTTTATTATCAGCTCTGAAGAAGGAAATACGTAATTCATTGCGGTTAGGGTTTTGCTTTGGTGAATCAAAATTACTCTTTTTTCCAGACATATTGTTATTAAACACTCATTTTAAGCACCTCTATGAATAAATGACGTCATGCTTCGGTGCAGGCATTATAGGTGCGTATATTTTATGTTCACACGTGAATCAGCACTACGTTTTTTTTTCGTTTCCCGTTTAGGCAAACATGATTTGCGATAGTACCGTCGTTTTTGTCTGCGTTTTTTGGGCAAGTTTCAAACGAGTTTTCAGGGGGCGAAAAATATGTCTGAGATATTTTAAAATAGGTCAGACATATTTTGAAATATGTGCCTTGTATTTTTTATTTGCTCCCATGAGGGTATAAAGCACTGAAAATTAGTTTTCATCTTTGCGAACACAAAACGGCCTTTTCGGTACATTATATCATAGCTGTTTACGTACTTGGTTTTATGCCGGCTGCCTTAGGCAAGAGTTCATCTGGAAAAGTATTTTATGCAATAATTTTATTGCATAAAAATAGCAAATATGAATTATTTGGCGCTTTTTCGTGTGATTTTGTTATTAAAATGCTTGTAAAAGCCGTATCTTATTATTTTAAACGCTAACTTTGGAGCAAAAAAGCGAGGAATATGAATATATCTATCATTGGAGTAGGGAATATGGGCGGAGCTGTGGCAAGAGGCTTGGCTTCGCGCGGTAAATACAATATTTGTGTGTCAGACCCATCAACAGAGAAATTGGACTTGTTAAAAGGAGAATTTCCCGATTTGGAAACGACAACAGACAACATAGAAGCCACGAGAAAAGCGGACATACTTATATTGGTAGTAAAACCATGGAAGGTAAAGGACGTTATAGAAGAAATAAAAGACGAAATACCTTTCCGCTGTAAACAAGTAGTATCAATAGCCGCAGGTGTAACCACAGGGGATGTTACGGAGTGGCTCGGCTGCGAAATGCCGGTGTATTATGTGATTCCCAACACGGCCATAAGTATAAGGAGAAGCATGACTTTCATAGCTTATAAAAACGCGGACGCGGAGCAACTGGAAACCGTTAAATCCATATTCGGGGAATTGGGCACTACGCTTGTTATAGAAGAAAAGCAGATGAAAGCGTGTATGGCTTTGGCTTCATGCGGAATAGCTTACGCTATGCGCTATGTTAGAGCCAATGTAGAAGGGGCTGTTGAACTGGGTATATCGCCAAGCGACGCCACGATGATAACGTCGAACACAATGAAAGGTGCCGCGGAACTATTGTTAAGCACCGGTAACCATCCCGAGGCAGAAATAGACAAGGTTACGACGCCGGGAGGGCTTACAATAAAAGGACTTAACGCTCTTGAGGCCAACGGTTTCACTAATGCCGTAATAGAAGCATTGAAAGCGTCAATATAACGGAATTAACATGAAAAGGATTGTAGTAAAAATAGGAACGAACGTAATAACACGCAACGACGGAAGTCTTGATATAACGCAGATGTCCTCGCTTGTTGACCAGATTTCAGAGTTGCACAAAAACAGGTTTGAAGTAATAATGGTAAGTTCCGGTTCTGTAGCATGTGGGCGAAGCCTGCTACCCGGGATAACCGAAAACCTCGATACGCTCGACCAAAGGCAGTTGTTTTCCGCAGTAGGGCAAGCCAAATTAATAGATTTGTACTATACTCTGTTCAAAGAGCATAATATAGCTATAGGGCAGGTGCTGACAACAAAGGAAAGTCTCTCGGGTAAGAAGCAAATGGAAAACCAGTATAATTGCATGAGTGTCATGATTAAGCACCGGATTATTCCCATAATAAACGAAAACGACACGATAGCAATTACTGAATTGATGTTTACCGACAATGATGAACTGGCCGGCTTGGTTGCACAGATGATGGAGGCGGATTGCCTTGTTTTGTTAACCAATGTTGACGGCATATATAAATTGACTAAAGGACAGGACGCTGTTTCAGCCGATTTGTCGAATGCGGAAATCATACGTGAGGTACACCCTAACGATGACATTGAAAAATTCATAACCAAGAAGAAGTCGGCAAGAGGGCGCGGAGGTATGATTACAAAAGAAAGCGTGGCGATAAAAGCCGCAAAAAGCGGAATAGAAGCATTCATAGCAAACGGCAGGAAGAACGGTATAATAACAGATTTGATGAACAATCCGCAAAAAACTGTCTCAACCCGTTTTATCCCTGTTTTAGAATCAGTTCAATCATAAACCACCATAGAATGAATCTTACGAATATTTTTGAATCAGCCCGTAAAGCATCTTTTTCGATACTATCGGTTACGGATTCTACAATAAACGAGATATTAGGCGCTATTGCAGAAGAAATAGGCAAAAATCATGATTTTTTATTAAGCGAAAATCAAAAGGATCTTGAATTGGCAGATCCTAAAAGCCCTATGTTCGACCGTTTGAAGTTGACATCGGATAGGTTGGACGAAATATCTTGCGGAATAAGAAAACTGATTGAACTTCCGTCTCCGTTAGGGCGCACACTGTCACGCCAAACCCGTCCCAACGGATTGGATGTTGCGCGTGTCAGCGTGCCATTTGGAGTAATCGGAATCGTGTACGAAGCACGACCCAACGTAACTTTCGATGTTGTTGCTCTTTGCCTGAAGTCGGGCAATGTATGCGTGCTGAAAGGAAGTAAAAACGCCGATTTTTCGAACAAGGCTATAGTATCGCTTATCCACAGAGTGTTCCAACGGTTCGGAATACCGCAAGAAGCAGTAACGCTGTTGCCGCCAACACACGAGGCAGTAAACGAAATGCTGCATGCCGACAGGTTTATCGACGTCATAATACCACGCGGAGGCGCAAACCTTATAAATTACGTAAGGCAAAACGCAACTGTGCCCGTCATAGAAACGGGTGCGGGAACTTGCCATATATATTTTGATGAATACGGCGACACAGCCAAAGGCGCAGCCATAATAAAAAATGCCAAAACCCGCAGGGTTAGTGTATGCAACGCTCTCGATTGCCTCATAGTGAATGAAAAGCGCTTGGTTGACTTGCCGGCCTTGTGCGCGGCTATGGCAGAGAAACATGTCATTATAAATGCCGATGAACCCTCTTATGCGGCGCTTCAGGATAGTTATCCGGCCGATTTGCTTAAACTTGCAACACCCGACAGTTTCGGAAAAGAATTTCTCGATTATGCAATGGCTATAAAAACAGTGAGTTCCTTGGACGAATGCCTGGAACACATACAAAAATACGGTTCCGGGCACAGCGAAGGTATTGTAACTGAGAATGACGATAGGGGAGAAGCATTCTTGAAAACGGTGGATGCCGCATGTGTTTACCTTAATGCGCCAACATCATTCTCCGACGGAATGCAGTTAGGTCTTGGAGCCGAGATAGGAATATCCACGCAAAAACTACATGCGCGCGGTCCTATGGGTTTGGAAGAACTTACCACATATAAATGGATAATAAAAGGTAACGGACAAGTCCGTACATAGCCCCGTAACACAAAATTGCAGATTAAGTCCGGATTTGTCTGCGGTATTCTGTCCGGTTTCACCCCGGTTTTGACAAGAACAAAAATATGTCTGAGATATTTTAAAATATGTCAGACATATTTTGAATTATGT